>OGFC01000004.1_pt1 | contig 234396 bp, 227 predicted proteins | sample 1570841 | NCBI WGS metagenome assembly OGFC01 (sample SAMEA2582137, study PRJEB24529) | metagenome | biome: Human gut stool | place: China | collected 2011 | reverse complement strand
AAGTAACGTATAAAGTAACAGACAGTCAGGGAGCAAGTACAACAAAGACGATTTATGTAACTGTGAATCCAAAACAGGAAGTGCTGAATGAAGTGCCGGTGATCAATGCATCCGACCGAGTATTGACAGAAGGAGACAGATTCGCCGTATTGGAAGGAGTAACAGCTACAGATAAGGAAGACGGTAATCTGACAGATAAGATCCAAGTGCTGAAGAACACCGTGAATAAAGAGGAAGCAGGAACCTATGAAGTGACATATAAGGTAACAGACAGTCAAGGAGCAAGCACAATAAAGACGATCACAGTTACTGTGAGGGAAAAGAGTGCAGATAAGCCTGCGGAACCTCAGAAGCCGAACAAGCCGGCTGACACAAAGCCTGGAAAACCAAGTCAGCAGTCCGAATCGCCGAAGACAGCGGATATGTCTAATATTGGTTTGTTCGGATCTATGTTTGCAGGTTCGTCTGGATTACTGACAATGTTGCTGGGGAAAAGACGCAAAAAGAAATAAGTGGTTTATGAGATTTTAGATACAGTAGCAGGTGCAAAATCGGAAGTTGTGCAGAAGACAGTGCTCCGATCATGCCTATTTTGGTGTTGGAGAGGAGTGGAAAGAGGAAGACTTTGTGCATCACCTTTCAGATGCAGAGTGGAAGGAGTTTGAGAAAGAATTTGCGGATTTGATTAGATAAATCTGGAAAAGGACTTGAAATTCAATGAAGATCAAGTCCTTTTCTTTTTAAATCTGTTTTGTTGTCCACTTGCTGCAATCCCATACTGCGTGTACGACATCCTGGTAAAATTCCGGTTCATGGCAGATTAAAAGCACACTTCCACGATAATCAAGCAGTGCTTTTTTCAAGGAATCTTTTGCATCCACATCCAGATGGTTTGTCGGCTCATCCAAAAGCAGGATATTGGTATCGCGATTCACCAGTTTACAGAGTCTTACTTTTGCCTGCTCTCCTCCGCTTAAGACGCGAACCTGGCTTTCAATGTGTTTTGTTGTAAGTCCGCATTTTGCCAGAGCAGAACGTACTTCATATTGTGTGAATGAAGGGAATTCCTGCCAGATTTCTTCAATACAGGTTGTTCGATTATCTCCTTTGACTTCCTGTTCAAAATATCCGATCTGCAAATTTTCTCCCAGTTCACAGGTGCCGGAAATCGCAGGAATCAGCCCGAGAATACTTTTCAACAATGTCGTCTTTCCGATTCCGTTGGCGCCGACCAGAGCAATTTTCTGCCCTCTTTCCATAGAAAGAGACAGTGGTTTTGACAATGGTTCATCGTATCCGATCACAAGATCTTTTGTCTCAAAAATATATCTTCCCGGAGTTCTTCCGTATCGGAATTTGAATTCCGGTTTCGGACGTTCTGCTGCAAGCTCGATCACGTCCATCTTGTCCAGTTTCTTTTGTCTGGACATTGCCATATTTCTCGTAGAAACACGCGCTTTATTTCTTGCTACAAAGTCTTTTAATTCGCTGATTTCCTGTTGCTGCCTTCTGTAGGCTGCCTCTAACTGTGCTTTTTTAACGGCATATACCTCTTCAAAATGATGATAATCTCCTACATAGCGGTTCAGCTCCTGATTTTCCATATGGTAGATAATATTGATCACATCGTTTAAGAACGGGATATCATGGGAAATTAAAATAAATGCATTTTCATAGTCGATGAGATACCGTTTCAGCCATGCGATATGTTCTTCGTCCAGGTAGTTGGTCGGCTCATCCAAAAGCAAAATATCGGGCTTTTCAAGCAGTAATTTTGCCAGAAGGACTTTGGTGCGCTGTCCGCCGCTTAAATCGGTTACGTCTCTTTCGAGACCGATATCCAGAAGTCCAAGTGCCTTTGCAACTTCTTCAACTTTGGCATCGATAATATAAAAATCGTGCAGAGTCAGAGTGTCCTGAATGGTTCCCAACTCCTCCATCATTGTATCCATTTCTTCCGGAGAGGCCTCTCCCAGAGAATCGCAGATTGCATTCATGCGTTCTTCCAGTTCAAACAAATATGAGAATGCGGACTTTAATCCATCTCGAATCGTCATTCCTTTTTCTAAGACCGTGTGCTGATCAAGGTATCCGACACGGACATTTTTTGCCCATTCAATCTTACCTTCATCCGGCATCAGTTTTCCGGTAACAATATTTAAAAAAGTGGATTTTCCTTCTCCGTTTGCGCCCACCAGTCCAATATGTTCTCCCTTGAGAAGGCGAAAGGATACATCTGCAAAAATGGCGCGATCTCCAAATCCATGTGTGAGATGCTCTACATTTAAAATACTCATGACATACCTCCTTTTTGGTCGTATTTCACTTATCAGAACCATTGTACAGGAAAGAGTTGTATTTGTCATCAAAATTCACCTTTTTGCAGATTTTCCATATTATGTACTGTAATTATATGAAAGGAAAGAACACACTATGCAAAATAATCGGTCTTATTCCAGAAACGAACGGTTTACCTGTCAACAGCAGCCTTATCGCAATATGCCGGTGCAGCGTCGACAGAATCCTTCTTCCTCCTGTGGTGAAGCAGTCTCGTCGCCTTGTTCCTGCCGCATTCCCCGTGATCCACTGGAACATATGACTCTCGCGATGGCATATGTTCCCTGGCAGACATGGGAAGACACTTATGATGTTCATAAGGGATTAGAATGTGGAACAATCTTCCCTGTTTTAAACAAACCATTTTATGGAAAAGGGGGATGTAATCAATGACAGACCGTCCATGTAGAACAGAATTATTAAATCATATCAACGCTGTCAGTTTCGCGGTGGATGAAGTGAAATTATATCTGGATACCCACCCGCAGGATCCGGATGCACTGGCTTATTTCGAAAAATACAGCCGGATGCGCAACCAGGCAATGAAAGAATATGCCATGAATTTCGGACCTTTGACGATTGATACAGCCACAGCATCCTGCAGTGAATACTGGAAATGGATCAATGAGCCGTGGCCGTGGCAGGAAGGAGGATGCTGATTATGTGGAATTATGAAAAACGATTGCAATATCCGGTAAAGATTACACAAACGAACCCACAGATTGCCAAAGTGATCATTTCACAATTTGGTGGACCGGACGGGGAGCTCGCTGCATCAATGCGGTATTTATCTCAGCGGTATACCATGCCATATAAAGAGGTGACCGCAACACTTACGGATATCGGCACGGAGGAATACGCTCGTAAAAGATGCAGCTAATAAATATACTCCGAAAGCACCGTTATTTCGGCACTTTCGGGTACACATCGATTGTGAATTCAGAGTTTTTCTGGTTTTTCTTGTTCCGTTTCGTCTTAGTCAGAACAATCCTGTCAATCAGCTGTCTCAAGGCGCTGTTCTTTTCCGAGACAGTCAGAGAGTCCCACTCACTCAATAAATTCTTGCACTTCGGCACAAAATTCTTCCGGTTTGCCTGTCTTGCGATTGTGGTATGCAAATCTTCACGGGCAGCAGTGATGTTATTCATGCAGTCTCTGATCCGCTGCTCAAGCGCATTCGAACGCTCAATAAAAATTTCTTTTGTGTAAATTCCCTGCTCTAAAAAATCAAATAAGGATTCTCTCTGTTTCAAAAGCGTCTGATGTTCAGTCTCAAAATTTGTGACGATCAATTCTTTTGCGGCAATCGCGGCAGTATCTTCCTCGTGAGTGTCAGCAAATTCATATTTGGCTATGTAGTCTTTCAGCCACCCCAGAAGAGCTTCTTCCAGTTCATCAATCCGGATCCCGACTGTGGAGCACTCTGCATACTGACAGATCAGCATATCATAGGGTGTTTTTGTTTGCGCTTTCTTACGGACCATAAGCCGGCCGCATTGTGAGCATCTGACCAGACCTGCAAACAGATTCTGTATCGGTCTGTCGCTTCTGACTGGAGCAGAAAAACATCCTTTTGGTTGGTTCGCGCGTTTAAATAAGTCTGCACTGATCCGTGGCGCCCATGCCGCATCTGAGAGGATGTAATCTGTGGCTTTTGGGCGGGACTTTACCACACGACCATCTTTTACAGCCCTGACAGTCTTACGGTGCCCCCAGCGGACTTTACCGATGTTTGCTGGATTTGAGATAATCCCTTTTAAAGTAGAGGGCGTAAAAGGCTTTCCACTCCTTGCAAGGATTCCCATATTGGTCATATAGGTGCAGGCTTTTTGGTATCCGTACTGTTTATTTCCGCACAGATCATACATTAGATCAAGGACGGGTGCTTCGGTCTGATGCGGGGCGAGAGAGTAGTGTTTTCCATCAGGTGCAATGACACGCTCCCATCCATAAGGGGCAACATTGCCAACGTAATAACCATCAGAACTGGAACGTTCCCTGCCACGCTGCATCCGGCGCTTGATTGTTGCATACTCCCGGCGGCTCATAAACAAGCTGAACTCAAAGTATTCGTTGTCATACTCATTTGCAGGATCGTAGGTTTTATTTGGTGTTACAATCCGGGTGTTGGAATAAAAAAATGCACGCTGCACACGTCCCTGATCGATCGTATCACCTCTGGCCAGACGATCTACGTCCATTACGAGGGCACCATCCCACATACAGGCTTCTACCTCGGATAGGACTTGCGTCATGACTGGACGGGCATCAATACTGTCTCCAGACACAACTTCTCTGTAAATTGCACCGATCGGAAGAGAGAGTGCCTTTGCCAACTCTAACAGGGTAGTAATGTGGCGTTCCAGAACATCAATCCCTAGTGCTTCCAGTTCGGCATCTTTTCTGGATTTTCTAGCATAGATAAAATAAGACATTGTATCACACTCCTATGTAATTGTATTTAAATTTGAGTATAAAAATAACAGCCAGCGCAAAACAAACGTTCCGCTTGCAAGCTGTTTCCGAAGATGATACAATATTCTTGGATTTCAATCGCATATCTTCGGGTATGCAGACCGTCTCTGTTGGCGCAGGGGCGGTTTTTATTACGAAAAATTATTGTCTTCGTTTCATTTTTTGACTCACCCTAAATTGTTCAGCGTCTGGTACGTCAACAAATTCTACAGTCTTATCAAAGTTTTCTTTTACAACTTCTTTTATTTCATCGAGTGTTACATTGAAGAATTCTCTTCTTGTGTTAACCATATTTAGCTTACGATCTTCAAACGCTTTATGAAGAGCTGTTTCTAATGCTGGTGCATCATCAGAGAAGATCATGGCATGCACATCAAAATTAAACGGAACAGATGCATCACCTAGCTCGTCAACACGGTCTTGAGGATCTAAGCGCCTAGTCATTCCAATCTTATAGACGTTTTCTCCAAAGGCTCCTATATTTGAAATTATGTAAACGTATCCGGCGCGTTGGTTTGCTTCTCTATAGTCGATATCTTTAATAGCCCTATCGATGTCATTGAGCTGATTTTCCAATTCGGATTTTTTAGCAAGAAGATCTGAGTTATCTGGATCTTCTTCTAATTGCTTAAGAAGTTTTTCGTAAGCTGTCTGGTAGTGAGTTTGTTCTTTTTCTATCTTCTTACGTTGGGCTTCAATTTCTTTTTGTAGTCGCGCAGCTTCTCGCATTTCTGCTCTTGCAGCTTTTTGAGCTTCTTTCTCTTCCTGCTTCTTTTGTTGATATTCAAACGCTAATGTAAGCTCTTCCTCTTTCCAATCTATATATTTTTGAGTAATCTGTAATGACATTGATTTCCCGAGTTTTTCAATAGAGTTCGCAGATTGACGGATTTTTTTAAGAGACATATCAAAATTATTGTACTTCACCTTACTTATTACATCTTCGCAATCACTATTGAACGCCCTTAAAAACAATTTTTTCATATCCGCAATCATCTTATTACCTTTACTTTTGCTTCCATTTACTGTCCAAGTTGTAGCGCCTATAATAGCTTTATCATTTTTTATCAATTTTTTCTGCGCATCACGAATACGATCCAATTCTTCTTTATATTCTTCTGACGTAACAAAATCATATCGTGGCGTATATAGACCAAACTCCTGAAACGTGATTGCATCTTCGAAAAATACCGCCTCCTTTTTCAAAGCGTCAATTTTGGAAGTGCGTTTGCCAATTTCCTTTTCAAGCCGTTCTTTTTTGGCTTCCAATTCGGAAACTTTTGAATTCAGGACGGAAGCGTTTTGAAATTCTGGAGACATTAGTTCTTTTAATCCAGCATTTTCCTTTGCTATTTTCCCGATATTAAAAACATCTTTTAATCCCATAGTCACTTTTCTCCTTTAACTTACCCGTACCTCACACCACTCTATATAAACGCCGAAGCGGTTATATCGATACAAAACAAATCATCTAAGCTGTTAGTATTTCTAAATTTTCGTTTTTTGTTCTTTCACTCCAACGGATAGTATTCACGCTGTAGTTAGAAAATCCATCCTCCACTCCTTTGCTTATGGAATTTGAATCATTTAGTAGTACAACTAACTGGCTATCATGTCTCCTGTATGGTTTAGTATCATTCCAAGCAAAAAGTGCGTTGCTCATTGCAGTCTTGTTTGGATTGTTTATTGCAAGACATAATCGCTCCGGCTTTTGCTTAGATCGTTGGATAGCAAAGTCGTAGTTATGGGAAAAGCCAGATTTCCCAGTAAATGAAACATTTTCCATGCAATAAATATCATTTTCTAAAAAGAAATCTTGTATGTCATCCAAGAAGAAGGAAGCAACTTTTGTTCTTGAAGTCATGTACATATCTGTTACGCGGATAAGACATTGGGTAAATGCGTGTTTTCTTTGCGCGAATTCTGGTGCTGGAGCTCGTAGTGTTAATTCGTTTTTTTCTAGGTGAACTCCGAATTGAGATAAAATTTGATTAAGCTGTTGCTTTCTATTTTTCGTCAGCTTAAATCCGGTCATTTCAAGTGAATTTAAGGTATATCCATCATCTGTGAATAAAAGCTCGTCATTCTCTTGTTTGACGTAGAATTGAAAATAATCACCATCTGTATCTAAGAATGGTGTATTTATTTCATAATACTGACCAACTTTAGAAAATGTAATCTCATTTCTAAGCCAATTAGCATAATCATCTATATAGCGCTGAATATCCATAAAAACACCTCCTTTACATTTGATTATACAAGTTCTAATTGAAAAGAAATATTAGGTTGTTTAATTACATTGAATTTTTCCAAAAATAATAGTGTGTTTTTTACAAAATTATCAGATTGAACATCTTCAGCTGGAATAGCAAATTGCCTGCCGTATTCTTCGGTATATATGTGCCAATGAGAACCTATAATTTTAGAACCGTCAGGGTTTGGATGCACTTTCCCTGGATTAACATGTAATTCCAATAGAAGAATTCCATCCTTTTTAATTCTAGCTCCCATTTCGTATTTTAATGAATTTATTCTACCACGATATATTTTCGCTGTGAATAATTCTTTTTTAGTATCTCCAACTAAATCAAATTCTAAAGATTTACCTTTAGATGGAAATTCTACAGTTTCAGAAAGAGATTTTTTTAGCATGTTGAGCAAAGCATCAGCTTCTTTTTGTGATAATGTCTTTTTAGGGGTCATCTGCCGTTCCTTTCAAAACACCAGTTCGATAAATGGTGTTTTTTTATATAGGAATTACACTATGCTTTTGAACTCCATAATTTTTTCATCATATCCAGCCAGCCTTGCAATCTGGCTTTTTGTCATGCCCGGATTCTCATAGATTAAAGAATCTGGTATTAGAAGTTCTGCTGCAAAAATATTCGCTTCTATTTCATTGGTAGAAAATAACAGAAGAGTCTTGTTTCTGATAAAGTAGCAATTTTCTTTTCTGTGAAGAATGGAGTGTGCTAACTCGTGAGCCATTACAAGATTCAGCTCATGTTCTTCTAAATCTTCATTCAGAAAAATGCACTTGTGATTTTTCAGAAACATATAGCATCCAGCTCGACTTCCCAAAGGTCCTAATTGAACTTCGACATTTAAACAGTTTGCGAGTTCAAAAGGATTTCTTGTATTAAATTTCTTTATGTAGTATTCAACTAAACGCTTAATATCGTTTGTTCTCAATTTATACACCTACTTTTTATTTTTGTTAGGGTTGTACTTTTCTTTGTTAATCGGTTTTAATCTTCTCATCATCAGCTCGATTTGTCCAAGAAGCAAGTCGATATCTTCTTCTGGAATAGCTTGACCATCATAAGAAGCAGGACCTGCTTCATTGTTTTTCAACTTATTTCTGATGTTTTCCATATCTTTTGCAATGTCGCGCTCATCTTTCGCCGTGAGTGATGACGGATTATCACCATTAGATGCTCCAGACATTAAATAATCCAACGATACGCTGAAGTAATCAGCGATTTGCTGGAGCTTGTTAACATTTGGTTGACTTGAACCTAATTTGCTTATGTACCCTTTTCCAAAATTAAGCTCGTTTTCCAATTTATTCATTGAAATTCCATGTTCTTTGCACAGATGTTTTACGCGTTCTCTCAGTGTCATATGTAGACTCCTTTCAAAATTCTGAAAAAATCGCAAAATAGTCCTTGACATTCTGAAATTATCGCGTATAATGTGATTATAGGGTTCTGAAAAAATCGCAAAAAATTGCGATAATAAGAATGTTGGAATTTATTTTGTAATTTTGCTTGACAACTAGATTATAGAATATTTTCAGAACTTAGTCAATATAAAATTGTGATATTTTCAGAACTCAATCAAAAAGAAAGGAGTGATTGATACGGAAAATAATATTTTCGACAAGGTATCTAAGAGAGCGGCAGAAAAAGGAATTTCCATCAATTTATTAGAAAGTCAGGCTGGCGTTTCTACCGGAAGCATTTATAAGTGGAATACAGTGAGTCCAACAATAAGAAGTCTGTCCAAAGTAGCAAAGGTGCTAGGGTGCACTATTGATGAATTATTAAAGTAGGAGAGAAGCAGTGAACAATTTAACAGTAATTGAAAACGAACTTGTCCCAGTATACGAGACAAACACAGGAGAAAAAGTAGTATACGGCTCAGAGCTGCATGAAGTTCTGGGGGCACCAAGCGTTTACCGTGAATGGTCAAAACGCCGCTTAACGGATATTGATGCGGAAGAAGATGTAGATTTTACCACCGTAGAAATTCCTACGGTGTCCGGTGGTGCGCCAAAGAAAGACCATATCATCAAACTGGATACTGCCAAAGAAATGGCAATGCTTGAACGGAATGAAAAAGGAAAACAAGTACGCAGATATTTCATTCGGGTAGAAAAGAAATACAAAGCGGCATCTCTTGCCACACAAGAACTCTCACCGCAGTTGCAGGTCATGATTAACTTGGAAATTGAGCAGAAGCGTCAGGCAGAGAAGCTTGAGCACGTGGAAGAACGGATTGAAAGCATCCGTGAGGTTGTTGCAATCGATACAACATCATGGCGAGATGATACCGGAAGAATCTTGAGAAAAATCGGTATGGAGTGCGGAGACAGTAAGTCCTATCAAGATGTAAGAGCGGAATCTTATCAGCTGTTGGAAAAACGCATGGGAGTGAATGTGAAGCAGAGGCTCACAAACAAACGTAGAAGAATGGCAGATGAGGGTGTTTGCAAATCCAGAAGAGACAAATTGAATTATCTTGATGTGATTGCCGATGATAAGAAGCTGATTGAGGGATATACGGCTATCGTAAAAGAGTTGGCTATTAAATACGGAGTGGCGTAGCAGGGAGGATTGACATGTAAATTGTAATAGCAAGCATCATCTGCTCGATCATAACATCAATCGTTACAAGTCTTGTGGTGACACGGGAGTCTATGAGCATTATCCAAAAAGCTGTTGATCATTTACTTGATGTCAACATGGACTTTGTTACCAATGTGACAGACATGATAATTGATAGATTTGGAACGAATCACAAATAAGAGTGGATGGACAACATACCTCGGACAATCCAACCTGCATACATAGTAGAGAGGTGATGATTTTGATCGTAGAAACAGTAAAAGTAAAAAATGCAACAATCCGAGTACATGATGATTGTTATGTGGATCGCACAGAAGAGGAAGTCAAAAAACTTATAGATGGATGTTGCCGGATTATTCAGGGAGCATTGATACGAAAAGAGAAAACCGCTTAGGCGGTAGAAGGGAGGACAAGCATGGAGATTAAAGGAACATACCGCTGCGATACCACCCAGTATCCAAACACATTAAACAGCTGGGACATCCGGTCTGTATCGGTAGATTTGCCGGAACCAAAGGACAAGCCTTACTGGATCAGAGTCGGTGTGGCGGTGGTCGGGTTTATCTTGGTGCTACTGGCGTGGTATCTGGTGTTTGGGTATTAAAAAAGAGTGCTGTCACAGGGCGGCAACCCTTGAGCACTCAAGAAATTAAATCATTTAAATTGTAGACGAAAAGGAGAAGTTTGTAAATGAAAATTACGAAAATTAAGATCAAAAATCTTTATGGAATTACAGAATATGAAGGAGACGGAAAGAGTGTAGAGCTTTCCGGAACAAATGGAGCAGGCAAATCTTCCGTGATTGATGCGATTCGGTACGCACTTACAAATAAGTCAAATCGCAAGTATGTTGTGAGAAACGGAGAAACAGAGGGGGAAATTCTGATTGAAACAGATAACGGATTGAGAATCAATCGGAAGGCAAGAACGAATCAAGCGGATTACAAGAGCGTGAAGCAGAACGGTCATGAGGTGGGGAGTCCGGAAACATTTTTGAAAGATATTTTTACTCCACTGCAGCTGTCGCCAGTTGAATTTATGGAGAAATCCGAAAAAGAGCAGAATGCAATTTTGCTTGATATGATCCAGTATGACTGGTCATTGCAGACAATTCGTGAATGGTTTGGTGAAATTCCAGATTGGGTATCTTACGATCAGAATATTTTACAAGTTTTGAATGATATACAGTCGGAAAACGGCATGTATTACAGGAATCGGCAGGATGTGAATAGAGATATTCGGAATAAAAAATCATTTGTTGAGGATATCGCAGATGCTATCCCGTCTGGATACGATGCAGAAAAATGGGAAAATGAAAATCTTGGACAGCTGTATCAGGAAATCGAGCGCATTAGAAAAGAAAATGAACAGATTGAGAAAGCAAAGCGATTCATTGAGCAGAGGGACAACAAAGTCCGATCATTTGAAGCGGATAAAGAGATTAAATTATCCGCATTGGAAAGGTCGTTTACTGCAGAGCGCGAACGTCTTTTGAAAGAAAATGAAAGGCTGCAGGCTCAGTTGAGAGAAAATCAAACAATGCTTGCTGGTATGGAAGAGAGAAAAGCGGACAAAGCAGAAGTGATCGTAAAAGAATATGAAGCGAATGTTGCGAAATATGACAGCTCTGTAGAAGAGTATAAAGAATTGTCAGAAAAAGAAGTGCAGGATTATTCGGAATTGCAGAATCAGGCATCTTATGCGGAAGAGATGAAATCCCACTTGAATGAATATCGTCGAATGGTTGATCTACAGAACGAAGTGGAGCGATTAAAAGCAGAATCCGAAGATTTTACGCAGAAAATCGAAAAGGCACGGTCTCTTCCGGGAGAAATCTTAGAAACTGCAACTATTCCGATTTCCGGTCTTACAGTTGTAAACGGTGTTCCGCTGATTCACGGACTCCCAATCAGTAATCTATCAGATGGAGAAAAACTTGATCTGTGTATCGATGTGGCGATTCAGAAGCCTAATGGACTGCAGATCATCCTGATTGATGGAGTGGAGAAAATGTCTACAAAAATGCGGACAGACCTGTATCAGAAGTGCAAAGATAAAGGATTACAGTTTATTGCAACAAGGACAACAGATGAAGAAGATCTGACAGTGATTGAATTATAAGGAGAATCGATATGGAAGAAATGATTGTAAAAGAGGAAAAGCACGAAGTGAGTCCATTTGCGGACAGCCAGAGTTTTCAAAAGATTTTTGATATCGGAAAAATGTTTGCTACATCGCAGCTGGTGCCACAGAATTACCAAGGCAAACCGATGGATTGTACGATTGCAGTAGATATGGCGAATCGAATGGGCGTATCCCCTATGATGGTCATGCAGAATCTGTATGTTGTAAAAGGCAAGCCTACATGGAGTGGACAGGCTTGTATGAGTATGATCCGGGCGAATACAGAATTTAAAAATGTCCGTCCGGTGTACGATGGAACACCTCATACAGATAATTGGGGATGCAGAATTGAAGCAGAATATAAAGATAGTGGAGAGAAAATCAAAGGAACTACAGTGACGATCGAAATGGCTAAAAAAGAGGGATGGTATGAAAAAACAGGAAGTAAATGGAAAACCATGCCGGAGCAGATGCTTGCATATCGTGCGGCTGCGTTCTTTGCTCGGGTATATACTCCAAATTCTCTTATGGGGGTTTATGTCGAGGGTGAAGCAGAGGACATATCAAAAAGTGATACAAGAGTAGCAGAAAACCCGTTTGATTTTGAAGCTGCAGTGCAAGAAGCAGAGGAGGTATTTGAATGATTTTAACACAGGAAAATTATTACAGTAAAGAAGCGAATCGGGAGTATCTCAGCGTCTCGCAGTATAAGGATTTCTGCGGAACAATCGGACGTGTTGGGTGTGAGGAACAGGCACTTGCAAAGCTGAATGGTTACTGGGAGATGGAGAAAACAACAGCACTTCTGGTTGGCTCTTATGTGGATTCGCATTTCGAAGGAACGCTTGACTTGTTTAAGGCTCAGAATCCTGAGATATTTACAAAAAAAGGAGAGTTAAAGGCAGAGTACCGAAAAGCAGAAGAAATCATAAACCGAATCGAAAGAGACCCTTTATTCATGATGTTTATGAGCGGAGAGAAGCAGAAAATCTTTACAGCCGATCTATTTGGAGCGAAATGGAAAGTGAAGCTTGACAGCTATTTGCCCGGTAAATGCATCGTTGATTTGAAAGTAATGAAATCCCTGAGAGAAGCGCATTATGCGAAAGACATGGGACTGATGGACTTTGTGAGGTTTTGGGGCTATGACATACAGGCTGCCGTATACCAAGAGGTAGTGAGGATCAATACAGGGGAGCGGTTGCCGTTTTATATCGCAGCAGCCAGCAAGGAGAAAGTGCCAGATATCGAGATTATCCAGATCCCGCAGGAATGGATGAATGATTGCTTGTCTGGAATGGAGATGAATGTGTCAAAGATTCTCTCTCTGAAAAATGGAGAAATCGATCCAATCCGTTGTGAAGTTTGCGACTGGTGCAAGCACACCAAAATACTAAAAGCACCAATCTGGCCAGATAATTTGATAGGAGAGGTATAGATGAAAAAGTCAGACACTGTGGTTACGGAATACGTTGAGTTTTGCTTGATATGCGGGAAACCATACAACATCGAGGGGCATCACCTGATCTGTGGAAAAGGAAGAAGGCAAAAAGGAACGGAGGACAAGCTGCTCCTGCCTGTATGTAGTGATTGCCACAAAAGGATACATGGAGATGGTGTAAGCATGGCACTGTCGAAGATGGTAGGGCAGGCAATTTATGAGCAGAACCATACACGAGAGGAATTTAGGGAACGATATGGACAATCATATTTTTGAAATCAGAGGGAAATTTTACAAAGGACATTGTTTCCCGGGTCTGAATGATTACATACATGAGATCGGGAAGAACCCGAAAGTAGGAAATCGAATGAAGCAACAGTATCAGATGATAGCCTGTAACGCCGTCAGACTTGGTTTAAAGCGTTTTAAAACAGATAAGCCTATCATTCTGCACTATATGTTTAAAGAGCCGAAAAAAGGCAATAAACGGGATAGAATGAATGTTTTTAGTTTTGCGGACAAGGTGATTGAGGACGCATTGCAGAAATGCGATGTGATTGTTAATGATGATCCGGCTCATGTCGTGAATACAACGCATGAGTTTGAGTATACAAGTGGAATCCCGTCAATCATTGTCCGGATTGAAGAGGTAATGAGGTAGAGAGCCTTGTTATAAATTGTAACCCGTTCATGTTCAGGTACGTCACACTACGTTGAATACATATCCCGGGAGGAATCCCGGGAGGAAAGGAGCGAAAGTCTCGGGAGAATTATGGCTAAAAAGTATTACTGGCTAAAGCTAAAAAACAACTTTTTTAGTCAGCCAAAAATAAAAAAACTCAGGAAAATAGCCGGTGGAGATACTTACACGATCATATATCTAAAAATGCAGCTTTACAGTCTGGAAGATGATGGAAAGTTATATTTTGATGGCATCGAAGAGAATTTTGTAGAGGAAATGGCATTGAAGATAGATGAAGACCCGGAAAATGTAGGCGTTACAATTCAGTTTTTAATTGCGCAAGGACTTATGATTTTATGTGATGATAATGAGTATTTAATGACAGAAACGCAAGAATCAATAGGGTCAGAAAGTGACTCAGCACAACGAGTTAGAGCGCATCGCGAGCGAAAAGCGTTACATTGTAACGATACGGTAACATTGTGTAACACAGAGATAGAGAAAGAGATAGAGATAGAGAAAGAGAATAGAGATAGAGTAAAGAGAAAAGAGAAAGAAAAAGAGATAGAAGAGTTATTTGAGCGATTATGGAAAAAATATCCGGAGAAAAAAGGAAAAGGGCAGGTAAGTAAAAAGAGTAAGGAAAGGCTACTCGATATTGGCTGCGAGCAATTCGAAAGAGCGATAAATCGATACAAAGAAGATTTAAAAGAAAATGAATGGAGAAAACCACAATACGGCAGCACCTTTTTTAACACCGGATATGAAGATTATCTCGACAAAAATTATCAGCCACCGGAGAGGACGGCAAAACCGCCAGTAAGCAGAAACTTAAATAACTTCGAACGCAGAGGATACGACATGGACTCTCTGGAAGAGCAGTTGTTGAAGTCAAATTAAGGAGGAGCAAAATGAAAGAAGAATTATTTAAAATGGCACAGGAGTGCCTTTCCGAGGAAGAAGTAAAGGAAATCCTCAGAAATAAATTCAAGGAATCAATAGAATCGGCAATAGAAAAAACGTTTAGATGGGGAAAAGTAGAAAGTGCACTGAAGAAAAAAATAGAAGAAGTCATGGTGCCGTACATAGAGAAGTATGATTTTTCGGAATACCTTCCAAAGTTGGATACGGTGCTTACTGAAATTGTAAATTCTGATGCTTGCATTGAGAATAAAAAGATTCTGGAGAATTTTAAGGATTTATCAATCAAGCAGGAAGAAAAAGAGATTAAAGTCACGGATCTGTTTGAAGCATGGATTAAAATGTGCGAGAAGAAGATCAGTACAACTGGCCTGGAAGTGGAGTTTGACGATGGACCATACTACGAATCGGTCGGATGCGAGATGCGAATAGAAGAGAGTGAAAGACCTGTTTGGAGTTCTGTGCATAGGGCGGTGATTGTTTTCGAAAACGATCATGATGAAGAATTAAACATCGAGATTCCGATATCAAAATGGGATTTTGAAAAAGAGCATACACTTGATAATTTAGGATGTGTGAATATCCAGTCTCTTCGATATCTCGGGGAATTTGACATGTTGTTAATGAGATTACAAAGAGCGGGAACGAAAATCATCATAAACGAAATGGAAGCAGGTGGAGAAATATGTCCAGAGGAAGAGCCGGAAGTAAGTTTCAGTTAGGAGGCAAACATGAACAGAAAAAGATACGGTTTTAGAGTCTATAGGAAACAGTCTACCGGATTGAGACACGGAAATATGGATGCGTTTACGCGCGGCAGCACAAAGCGGAAGAGAAAGAATAGGGTGAGAGGGAAATGAGTAGACCAGCACACTTTCTGGATCCCTACAAGTTCCAGATCGAAGAGATGGTAAAACTCGGATGCTTGGATGAGCATATCCATATAGTCTTGCATGACATCCAGAAAATAGAATTCCCGAAAGAAACTCTTATCCGGTACATGGATAAGACTGGGATTCGGAAGAGAAGGGCAGCGAAAAGATGGACGCGGAGCAAAGAGGTTGAGTGGGAAGAGCTTTGCAAGCAGTTGCGAGGAAATAAGAAGAAAATAAACGAAAAATAGAAAGGAGCCAGCCTCCGGCCGGGGCAAGGGTATACCGGGCTTCTGAAAAAAATGAAAGAGACACCAGAACAAATTATTAATAAATGTGTGAATAACATAGTCAGAGAGATAGCGAGTTGGAAATACATACAAGAGCATGGATGCAACGATCCGTTCTGGACAGATGGTTGCAACATGAATCTTATCAGAAACCATATTATAAGCTACAAGCATGATATACGGGAGATATGCGAAGCGAATAATATGCCACTCCCAGAAATGTATTACTTGCCGACTCCGCCGGAAGTTGATAACAACTACATGGCGAGCCTAAAGCAGGAAGAGAGAGTTAATAGGATGCGCCGGCAGGGAATGAAGTTCACGAAGAAAAAGATGGAATATGACTTGGAACAAATGAGTTTGTTTTAACGGAGGAATGACTAATGACGAAAACAGAAGAAACATGGATGGACGGGATCACAACAGAAATGATGGAGCATATCTGCGACAACCTGTGTAAATATCCAGATCAGTTAAACGGAGAGAAGTTGGAAGATAAATGCGCAGAGTGCAAGATGGGACGGTTTGTGCGCGATATTTTGAACCAATATAACAATTGCGCAAAGCAGCTGGAGCAGATGCAGGAACTGAAAGAGCGTGATACGGCGAAGAAGCCAGAAGAAGTAGACTATGAATTAGGTTATTTCGTTTGCCCAAGTTGCAGAGAGTCAATATGTTTTATTGATGGACATGCAGAAGAGCACGAATGCTGTCTGAAGTGCGGCCAGAGATTAGATTTCGGAGGTTTAAATGAAATTTGAAAACGCATGTAACTGCATAGTAGATTATTCAATTTTAGAAAAAGCAATAGAAGAAGAATGCAGTAGAAGAAATATTACACCTAAAGAGGAATATAAAATTTATCTTTATTGTGGGTATGCTGGAATTTCGATAAAGCATGACAAAGTGTCGGTACACAGGATAATTGGTAAACATATTGTTGGATTCAATTTTGGTTCAGAAATTCATGTTCACCATATTGATGGAGATAAATTAAATAATAATATTTCTAATCTTCAAGTAATTAAAAAATCATTACACACGAAAGAACATAATTTAGTTCAATATGTTTCAGAAGAATATAAAAGAAGTTTTGGAGATAGGATGAAGCATATTGTTTCAAGAAGTGATGTTGCAAAAGAAGATGTGATTTTTCTTAGAAATAAGGGATTAACAATCAATCAAATCGCTGAAAAACTAGACTGTGGGTATAACACTGTTTGTAGAAGATTAGGAATGCGTAATTAGATTGGAGTGAGTAACATGGGAGAATTAAAGAAATGTCCGTTTTGTGGTGGAGAAGCGACAATGAAAATCCATTATGGATTTGACGAAAAAGTTATATCAGCTTTCGTGTACTGCGAAGAATGCGGAGTCGCAACGCGAAGATGTGCTTTAGAAACAACTGCTATAGGGAAATGGAACAGGAGGGTGGAAGAATGATTAAAGTAAAAGCGGAGGCAAATTATGGTTTTGCTGGAACAAATATGACATTTGAAGAAGAGTTTGGTGATGATGTAACTGATGAGGAAATCGAAGAAGCTATGAGAGATATGGTTATGGAACAGGTTAATTGGTCATGGGAGAAAGAGTAATTATGAACAGAGAAATACTTTTTAAAGCAAAGAGAAAAGATAATGGAGAATGGGTGGAAGGGTATGTTGTTGCATATCCTTCTGGAAAAGTGGAAATACACAAAATTAGCAAAGAATTACCAGATATATTACTAAAATGCGAGATTGCTCCAAGTACTTTATGCCAGTACACCGGACTTACCGACAAAAACGATAAGAAGATCTGGGAGAATGATATTCTCAGATATAGTTATGACTATGATGGAAGTCCGTTTTTAAAAGATGGCGAAGAGATAAAATATCGTGTAGGTGCTGTGTTTTGGAGCGAATGGAGGGGATCATGGGCAGTATGTGGACGAGGAAATAAAAAATGCACCAATAACGATGTTTTTAAATATAATCGGAATCCAAATAGAACGGAAGTTATCGGAAACATTTTTGACAATCCAGAGCTGTTGGAGGTGGAGTGATGAAAACAATAATTTACACAGTAGATGACGAAGAACCAGATTGCAATAGATGCGATCATTGTTGCGGCGAAGATTATTATTGTATCAAACAATGTGGAGCAGAACATGGATGGAATGGATACGAAAGGTTAGAGAGAATTGAAAGTGATGAGGAGTAACCATGTGGAAAATATCAACGATATCCAAAAAAGAATTATCCTGAGATGGATTTAATGGATAAAATCGAGGAACTAGAGTTGTTGGAGGCGTAGTAATGAAAAAAGAGTGCATTAAATGCAAATATTATAAAAACTACTATAAATCAACAGAATGTTATTGCGAAAAAGGTTATTGTGTTATGGATAAGAAAAATAGGAGACGAAATAAATGAACGTACTAGAGAAGATCTTGGAAGAGATTGAAGATCATGCGATAGAGTTTGAATCATTCGGAATGTGTGATGATTATGTGAGTATTAGATGGATAAAAGAAATCATTCGTTCCCACATGGACGAAGTCCAGAAGTGCGGAGAATGCAGCCGAAGAAAATGGTATCAGAAAGGATATGAAGACAGCAAGAAAGACAATGACTGGATTCCTTACTCAGTACAAAATATGCCTAAGAAAGAAGATGTATATCTTGTAACGTGTGACGATGAAGAATATCCGGTAAAGAGAATGAGATTTAAAGAGGATTTATGGTACTGGACTTACGGGATATATGACGGAAGAATTTTGGCGTATCAGTCGTTACCAGAACCATACAAGGAGGAATAACATGGACATTTTAATCACAATCGCATCCCTAGCCCTGTACTACATATTGGGGCTTGGAACCGTGATTACTTTAAAGACAGGAATCGAAGAGGATGTAAAACTAGAAGGCGCGGATTACCTGATGGCTGCGGGATTCCCGATACTGTTATTTGTGGTGTTTTTGGATTGGATTGTGCGAAAGATAGTGAGGTGATGCAGGAATGACAAGAGATGCTATGAAACGTAGAAAGGAAACGGCAGGAGTCATCCGAAAGATAGAAGCACACAAGATGGCAACGAGAAAGCCCTGTGAGACAGCTTTAAAGCAAAAGGGGCATAAAGCCTTTGCCTGTGATTTTAAAAGCCGTGAGAGGACGAATAAGGACGCTGTGGACTACATAGCAGAAAAATACAACATAAAAGATCCTGTTCCGGGAGGTGATAGAGTTGGACAAGAAAACACTGAAAAAGTATAAGCCAAACAAAGATAGACTTATCCGGATTGAGAACCAGATACAAGAACTCTGTGAACGGGAATCGACTGTTGTCATGGGGAAGGTAACGGGATCCAGTGCAGATTTCCCATACACGGAAGTGCGAACATCAGTACAAATGTATGATCCTTACGAAGAAGAGAATGTAAGACAGCAGATTAGGCGAAAAGAAGCGGACAGGCTGCGGATCCTGAAAGAGCAAAAAGAAGTCGAAGACTACATAAATGGGATTGATGATCCGGAGATTAAAGAGATATTTGAGTTGCACTATCTTGAGGGGAAAACCCAGCAAAAAGTCGCAGATGAAATTGGATATACCCAGGCGCGAGTATCGCAGATTATAAGCGCACAGCTTAAAGATTTATAGCATTTATATTTTACTTATGCTATAATTATTCTAGAACGATTGTATATTGTTCTAAGCACGCATTAAATCTTATACAGAACACCGCCGGACTTTCACCCTTTCTCGTCTGGCGGTGTTTCTATGCCGTGGCAAATGTAGGGCAGACAGGTTCGACTCCTGTACACGGTTTTGTGATGTAAGGTTTGCGGCTTACCAGCTGGGGGTTGCTGTGGGAGTGCACACCGGCTTTACATCACAAATGGTACCAAAACACAGATATCCGCAGATCTGCCAGAACAACAAACAAAAAATAGATTCAGCAATCTATATTTAGTGTCAGTACCCGAGCGCGGATAGGGTAAAGGATGTCAATAAAAGGCATCCTACGGGTGTATAGCTCAGTTGGTAGAGCAATCGGCTGTTAACCGATGTGTCGCAGGTTCGAGTCCTGCTATACCCGTTGTGGACTACTGCAAGGTTCCTCCTTTTTCTTATAAATTTTGATTGTGTACTTGGTTATTTTGGTTTTGTTGCTGTTATAATTCTTTCATAGCAGTAGTCCTAAATATTGCATTGCAAATAAACGTATATTGCGGTAGCATATATGATATAAAATACAGGAGGATATGATTTAATGGAATGGTTAACAGAAGAAGAACAGTACAAAGATGATTTGACCAGTCGAGAAATCGAAAGAATTAAAGATGAAGAACTTAGAAATATACGGCGAAAATACCATAAGCGTATGCTAAGAAATTTCCATGATGAAAAAAATATTAGCGACAAAGAACTTATAAAAATGTGGAGAGAAGATCAGGAAAAAGAGAAAAAAGAAATTGAAGAATATAGAAAGAGAAAAGGCATCTGATTAGATGTCTCTTTTTTATGGTAGAAATTTGGAAGGTGGTGAGTCCTATGACAGAAAAACAGAAAATATTTGCAGATGAGTACTTGATTGATCTAAATGCCACACGGGCTTACCGCGTCGCATATCCAAGCGTAAAGAAAGAAGAGTCAGCAGCAGTAAATGGAAGTAAGTTACTAAGAAATGCTAAGGTTGCAGAATATATTACCGAAAGAATGGAAGAGCGGCAGAAGCGGACGGAGATCACGCAGGATCGAGTTTTAAATGAACTGGCTGCCATTGCTTTTTCCAAGGCTTCAGACTACGCGAAAGTAGTTGAGAAACAGGCTACAGCAGAAGTAGGTGGAAATATTATTCCGCTCGTAGGAGAAGACGGAGAACCGATTCTGTATCGGACCGTAGAATTGGAGCTTACAGATAACCTTACTGAGGAACAGCAGCGAGCCCTCGGAACGATTAAAAAGGGGCGCGATGGATTGGAACAGAAGCCCTGCGACAAGGTAAAGGCGCTCGAGCTTCTCGGCAGGCATTTAGGTATGTGGAATGACAAGCTGGATGTAGCAGGAGATATGGACATGAAGATTGTGGTAGACTATGGTGATGAGGATGAAAGAAGTTAATGTTGGATTTAACAGAAATTTCAAAGAGTTCAATGAGTGCAAGAAACGATACCGATTGGCAAAAGGCTCTGCCGGTTCTGGGAAGTCAGTAAACATTGCACAGAATTTTATCATCAAACTTGGTGATCCGAAGTACAAAGGTGCGAATCTTCTGTGCGTCCGGAAAGTAGACACAACAAACAAAGATAGTACTTATGCGGAGCTAAAGAGTGCAATATATAAAATATACGGGGATAAAGCAGGATTATTCTGGCAGATCAGAAGTAATCCAATGGAGCTGATCTCGAAAGTGACAGGAAATAAAGTGATTTTCCGAGGAATGAAAGATGATGGACAGCGAGAAAAAGTAAAGTCTATCACATTTGATGTCGGAAAATTAACATGGATATGGATTGAAGAAGCAACGGAGCTTTACGAAGCGGATGTCGATATTCTCGATGACCGACTCAGAGGTGACTTGTCATTCAATCCATTTTTGTATTACCAGATCACATTCAGCTTCAACCCAGTGTCAGCAACGCACTGGCTGAAGGCAAAGTATTTTGACATTAAGAGTGATGATGTATACACACACCAGTCTACATACCTGCAGAACCGGTTCATAGATGAAGCGTATCACCGGCGCATGATGATGCGTAAAGAACGGGATCCGGACGGATATCGGATTTATGGACTCGGTGAATGGGGAGAAACTGGCGGTCTGATTCTTACAAATTATGTGGTTGAGGAATTCAACACATCTTCTGATCGATTTGATTACATGGTAAATTCACAGGATTTTGGATTCAACCATGCGAACTGTATCGGAGAGGTTGGGTTCAAAGATGGAGATATCTACTTATGTCGGGAATTGTATGTATTTGAAAAAGATACATCAGAGATCATACAGCTGGCCGAGGGAAAATTCCAGAAGCGAATTACCATGTATTGCGATTCTGCTGAGCCAGACAGGATTAAGATGTGGCAGAAAGCAGGATACAGAGCATGTCCGGTTAAGAAAGAGCCAAACAGTGTAAAAGCGCAGATTGATTACTTAAAGCAGCATACAATCCATATACATCCGTCTTGCGTAAATACGATTAAGGAGATCCAGCAATGGAAATGGCGAAAAGATGAGAAGACGAACACCTTCACAGATGAGCCAGTGAATTTCTTTGATGATGCAATGGCAATGCTCAGATATTCTATTGAGCAGGAGAGAAAAGGCAAAGTGAAGTTAAAGACCTTTAGAGGAGGAATATAAAATGAATGGGAAAAGACCATACAAACTGCCGGAACCGCTTTTATGTTCCGCTGATAAAGAAATCAATATGACATTGATAGACGAATACATCAGAAAGCATGAAGAGCGAATGCCAAGGTACAGATACCTTGAGAATCTATACAAAGGATTTCACGATGTATTCCGTCTCCCGGAAAAGGAGTCATGGAAGCCGGATAATCGACTGGCAGTGAATTTCCCAAGGTATATCACAGAGACCTTTTTGGGATATGCTTATGGGATTCCGGTTAAAAAATCACATCCGGACGAAAAAATAAAAGATGCGATCCTTGAATTTGACCGGGATAATGATATCTCAGATCAGGAGTACGAGCTGGCGAAGAAGTGCTGCATTTACGGACATGCATTCGAGTATTTTTACCAGGATGAAGAAGCAAAGACAAAGACAGTAGTCTGCAATCCAAAAGAACTGTTTGTTGTCTACGATGATACCGTAAAGAGCCGCGCTCTATTTGCTGTGAGATATGGAAAAAAGGACGATAATGTTACAAGGTATGGTGAGATACTCACAAGGACAGAAATAATCCCATTTGATGGAGAAAAGATGCAGGAGAGTATACCGAATCCTTACGGGCGTATTAACTGCGTGGAATACGTGTTGAACGATGAGAGAATCGGTCTGTATGAAGAAGTTGCCGGCATGGTAGAAACATACAACCGAGTGATCGGAGAAAAAGCGAACGATGTAGATTCTTTCGCAGAAGCGTATCTTGCAGTGCTGGGTGCAGAATTGGATGATGACGGTATTTATAAAATCAGGGACAATCGAATTATAAATCTTTACGGTACGGAAAACGCAAAGGATATTATCGTGCAATTTCTTGGCAAACCTACGGCAGACGGAACGCAGGAAAATCTCTTGAATCGGCTTGAGGATTTGATTTATCAGACAAGTATGGTAGCGAACATCAGTGATGAATCTTTTGGAAATGCTTCTGGAACTTCCCTTGCGTATAAACTGCAGTCTATGAGCAATCTTGCGTTGACATTCGACCGCAAAGCTGAAAAGTCCATGAGGAAACGGTATAAACTGTTTTGCTCTCTTGCAACGAATGTGTCAGATCGGGACGCATGGAAAGATATTGATTTTACAATGAGTAGGAATATCCCGAAGAATCTCTTGGAGGAAGCGCAGACAGCACAGGCGCTTGAAAGTATCGTGTCCAAGGAAACGCAGCTGCAGGTCCTCTCGATCGTTAAGGACGTTACTGAGGAAATAGATCGAATGGAGAAAGAGGAAGAAAAGAAGCAGGAAACAATCGTAGAGAAGCGGATGTTCGGAGGTGCGGCAGATGAGCAGCAGGACGTACTGGAAGAATAGGGAAGAAGAGCAGCGAAAGAAGAATATCAAGGATGAAGCTGAATACGCGAAAGAGATTGAGAAGATCTATGCGAACATGATGGATGAAATCCAGAAAGAGATCAATGGATTCTACACGCGATATGCAAAAGCAGAGGGAATCACAATTGCAGAAGCGAAGAAGCGAGTATCCAAAATGGATATTGATGCATACAGTCGGAAAGCAGCGCAGTATGTTAAGGACAAGAATTTCTCAAAAGAAGCCAATGAGGAAATGAGACTTTACAATGCAGCTATGAAGATTAACAGGCTTGAAATGCTAAAAGCAAATATCGGAATGCATCTTGTTGGTGGATTTGATGAGCTTCAGAAGTATTTTGACCAGATCCTGACAGAGAAAACACTGGAAGAATTTGAAAGGCAGGCTGGAATTCTTGGCAAATCCATTCAAAACAATGCGAAGATGGCACACTCGACCGTGAACGCTTCTTTTCGCAATGCGAGATACTCAGACCGTATTTGGATGTATCAAGATATGCTGAAAGCTGAATTGTCGAAGCTATTACAGACTGGTTTGATACAGGGTAAGAATCCGAGAACACTGGCAAGGCACCTTACCAAACTGTTTGGAGTAAGCCGGGAAAATGCAGAGCGACTGATGATAACGGAGCTGTCGAGAGTGCAGGCAGAAGCGCAGAAACAGTCTTATATCCGCAATGGATTTGATGAGTATGAGTTTATCGCAGAACCTACCGCCTGTCCGATCTGTAGATCGTTGGATGGAAAACATTTTAAAGTATCAAAAATGATGCCAGGAGAAAATGCACATCCAATGCATCCACGTTGCCGGTGCAGTACAGCAGCATATATGGATGATAAGGCGTATAATGAATGGCTGGACGGGTATTCCGAACACGGGATGAACTTTGAAACTTGGAAGAAGAGGGTTGAAAAGAAATCTACGTTTGATATAATAAAGGCAGATAAAACTGTCAGCGGACATTCCGGCACTCCTAAGATGGCAGAGGCAGGAATGGTAATAGATCACATTGGAAAAGATGGGAAAGTAGATGTAAGAGCTTTTTACGGAGAGTCAAAATTAAAATCTAAAGATATCCACACAACCGATCATGGGAATCCAAAGCAGCACCCTTATGGAGAACATGGGGAACACGTACATGATTATACATGGGGAGATGATGGTAGACTGAAGAATAAGACAACTCGCGAATTAAGCAAAGAGGAAAGAAAGGAGAATGGCGATATATTATGAAAAAAGATGAATTAAGACAAATTTTATCTGAGTGTTGCAATGATATTTCTTTCTCTTATAGAGGATTGGCATCGGGAGTGACAGTTGAAGTCAGAGATTACATTCCAATGTATCAAGCGTGGCATGGTAATGATACGAAAGAGTATGATAATGTAGATGAGGTTATGAATGATAAATTTTATAGCGGAAAATCATTAAACGATCTAGTAAAAGAAGTAGAAATTGATGTAATGTAATACCATCGGCTGAGTTGGCTGGTGGTATTTTTATACCCATTTTGGAGGTGATGCGATTTGATTGAGGTAAGAATCCGACCAGAATGTATTGAAATCTCTGGACACGCAGGGTATGCAGAACCCGGAAAAGATATTGTGTGTGCAGCTGTGACAGCACTTACGCAGACGCTGATCCAGTCGATTGATGACTTAACGGATGATGAAATAGAATACAGAATATCTCCCGGAAAGGCTGAGATAGAATACAGGAATCTGTCAGAGAAATCAAAAACTCTGGTGGATTCCTTTTTCGTTGGCATCTGTTTGATTGCGGAAGAATTTCCGGAATATGTGAAAGTGAGGTGAGAATATGAGTAAAACAGAGAGTTTTATCAGAGCAGCAACAACAAGTGAGCAGGCACTGATTCTGGAATTTGCGCATGAGGGAAGAGCATATCTTGTGAAAAATTTTACGGATGGTGATGTATATGTTGGTCTCAAGGATGGTGCGACAAAAGAGGAGAGTATGTTAATTCCCGCTAATACAGCGCAGTGTGTGATTCTAAGGGATAAAATGTACTTTGATAAGGATGGAAACATCGTCCAAATCATCCCCACAGCAACAAGCGAAAAAGGAGTAGAAGTACAATGCTTAAAATGGTAAACGGAACAGGAATCATAGGAGTGGATATGATCTGTCCTCTGGGGGTCTCTACGCCGCAGCCACCAAACTACGATAAGGTGGAAATGGAGGGTGCAGGGATTTTGGTGCTGCCAAATAGTTTAAATGCGCCGCTCGAGAGGTTGGAGCTTGGTGGGAAGACGGAGCAGGTGCAGACGAGTGGGAAGAATTTGGTAAACGCCAATGTATACGAACAAGGATATCTAACAAGCGTTAATGCTGGTGATAAAGTATCGTTAACTCAAATGCAAAAATCATTCACAACAAATATGGAAGTAAGTTCTATGCAAGGGAAAAACGTTTCAGTGTCAGTCAGAACAAAAGAAAAAACAGGAAAAAAATATGTATTCACCGATGAGACAGATACTATTATCACCGGAGTGTTTGATACCGGGAGTAATAACTATTCGGAATTTAAAAATATAACAATCCCGAAAAATGCAAAAAAACTTTTTTTCTCTGTGACTTATGATGCGCAAGAAAACACAGAATTGCAAGTTGAGTTGGGCACTACTGTAACTACTTACGAACCCTACACAGGAGGCAAGCCATCCCCAAGCCCAGAATATCCGCAGGAAATCAAGAGTGTCGGAAAGTGGAATGATGAGAAGCAGAAGTATGAAGTTGAGATTTCTATAAGTGGCAGAAACCTATTTGATTTTTCCACCTGTGAAGAAGGAAAAATATTTGAAGGCAGTGGGAATATTGTTAGTACAACTAACGGTGTCTTAACTGATTTTATACCATGTTTTCCTAATTCGCAGTACAGCAGAAGTCGCACTGGAAGTACAGTAGTTGCATTCTATGACTGCAATAAAAATAAGATAGGATTCGAAATTGTCGGAAATACCACTTTTGTTACGCCCGAAAAATGTAGATACTTTAGGTTCTCAGCAGTTAAGACACAAGTAGACTATACAAAGATAGTAGCATGTCCGGGGAACACAGTAATGGATTACGAGCCGTACAAGAAACCGCAATCCCTCACCCTCACATCCGACCGCCCTATTACAAAATGGGACAGACTGGTCGAACAGGGCGGACAGATTGGGTGGTTGTATAATTCTGCAAATGAAACGATTGACGGAAAAACTGGAAAGTGGTCAATTCAACCTGCGACTAAAATATTCTATAGGACAGACATTACTTTCCCAATAGTTGTACCGTTCTGCATCGAACTGTTAGGATATGACTATTTAATGGGAGGATACAAAAAAGATACAGGTATTACTATAAATAATTTAGGAATCCTATGTATAACTCTCCCAGAAGAGGTGGAACTTACACTGGATGCATATAAACAGTATTTGGCAGATAATCCATTGCACGTTCTGTATAAGGGCGATTCCGAAGAATTCGTCCCACTTTCAGAATCCGAGCAGAACGCTATCCGAGCATTAAAAACCTACTATCCTACCACAGTCATCACAGCGGACGGAGGGGAGCTTGACCCCGATATTAAAGTAACATACCGAAAGGAGAAGTAATATGAACTATGCAAAAATAATGGAAAACGGAACTGTAAGAATCAGCTCCATCAAAAAGGAAGGCTATAAGCCGCTCAAGGAAGAGAAACCAGAGGGATTCAGCAATCTTGTCTTTGTTGGATACACAGAGACAGAAGAAAACGTAATCAAAGAATATGAAGCAGTGGATGACGGTATGAGCGCCTACGGGAAATTGCAGAAAGACTTGAAAGCAACGCAGGCGGCGCAGGAAGTCACAGATCAGGCGGTTCAGGAGCTGATTTTAGCAACAATGGAAGCGGAGGTGAAATGATGGCACAGTTTTTGGCGAACAGAATTAAAGGTGGACACTTGACAATTGATGATGTACCGGAGAGTTTGAAAGAACAGGTACAGGCGTTACTGTAAAATCGAATAAGTAAGACATTAGCACATAGAGATATGTGTTATTTTTATGCCTTTTTCCGGCAGGCGGTAAAGAACCGGCAATCTATTTTAAAGCAACGGTCTGGACAGTGGATGGACTGGGGCAGAAAGGAAAAGATATGAAATTTAGAGAATTTATGGCATTACAGTTATTTGCCGAAGACGAAGGAACTGGGGCAGAAAGCAATGGATCCGGCGTAAATGGCGAAGAAACACAGGGCAATGAGGGAGATCAGGGAACTTCCGGTAATACGTTTGAGGACTTTTTAAAGGATGGAAAGAACCAAGCAGAATTTGACCGGAGAGTCAACAAAGCAATCGAAACAGCACTCGGAAATGCGAAAGTGAAATGGCAGGAAGATGCTGACCAGAAAGCGGAAGAAGCAGCTAAAGTTGCAAAAATGAATGCAGAGCAGAAACAGCAGTACGATATGGACAAGTTAAAGGAAGAAAATGAGAGACTGAAAGCAGAGTCTGTTAAGAATCAGCTCAGCAGAAATGCATCCGTAGTCCTTGCAGAAAAAGGCATTGAGGCAACACAAGAGGTGCTTGATTTTATTGTGGGCGCCGATGAAACAGATACCAATGCAAGAATTGACACTCTGATGAAAATCGTGGAATCCCAGCTTAAGAAAGCCGAGATCGCCAGAGCAACCGGATCTACACCAAAAACCATGACGAACTCAGGAAGTCCAATGTCTGAATTCGAAAAGAGACTTGCAAAGTATAAATAAAGGAGAATGTGAAGATGAAGAATAAAGAATTTATGATGTTACAGTTATTTGCGGCAGGAGACAACAATGATATGCCGGTAAGGAGCTACCAGCTTGAGTTTAAAAGACTTTTGCAGGCAGTATTTAAAAAGATGTCTTATTTCGCGGATTTTTTCGGCGGCGAACTTGAGGCACTGGATGGAGTCAGAGAAAATGAAACAGCCTTTTATGTAAAAACATCAGACATTCCGGTTGTGGTTGGAACTGGGTACGATAAGACAGCTACGAAAGCATTTGGAACAGGCACCGGAAACTCTAGCCGCTTTGGAGAGAGGAAAGAAATTATCTACACAAACACACCGGTTAATTATTCTTGGGGTTGGAATTTCCACGAGGGAATTGACCGCCACACCGTAAATAATGATTTTGACGTTGCAGTGGCAGATCGCTTGGAACTGCAGGCGAGGGCTAAGACAAAGCAGTTTAACAAGCAGCACGGAAAATTTATTTCCACATCTTCCGGAAAAGCTTTAAGCGTTACTGATTATACGGCAGACAATGTATTAAAGCTGTTTAATGAGCTGTCGAAGTATTTCAATAATATTGAAGCAGTTGGAACAAAAAAAATTAAGGCTTGTTCCGATCTGTACAATGCCGTTGTGGATCATCCTTTGAATACGACTGCTAAAAACTCTACTGTAAACATTGATGGCAATGAAGTTGTGAAGTTCAAGGGATTCCTTGTAGAGGAGATTCCGGATGAATTATTCCAGTCTAAAGAATGTGCCTATGCATATATTGCCGGAGTTGCAAAAGCGTTTACCGGAATTAACACAGCGAGAACAATCGAATCCGAGGATTTCGACGGTGTAGCGCTGCAGGGAGCTGGTAAAGCCGGAGAATTTATCCCGAATGACAACAAAAAGGCGGTAGTAAAAGTAACCATCACGGGGTAAAGAGTATGCGCAGGATGAAAAGTGTACTGGATGATTTAAAAAAGCTTCTGGGGATCGAGGATGATTCTCTTGATCCGAAACTGGAGTTGATTCTTAAATCCGTGCAGGGGCGGTTAAAACTCCTGCTCGGAGGAATCGAAGTGCCGCCGGAAATGAATCATATTGTTTTGGAAGTGGCAGTGATCCGGTTTAATCGGTTGGGTTCCGAGGGTATGTCATCACACAATGTTGAGGGAGAGAATATGTCCTACAACGATAATGATTTTGATGGATTCATGAATGAAATACAGGCTTTTCTTGACTCACAAAAAGAATCAAAACGAGGAAGGGTGAGATTTATTTGAGGTGTGATACAGAAGTTTTCTTTCAGTCGATCGTACCTGGGGAGTATGACGAAGCTACTGGGGATTATGGAGATGATATAGTCTCAGAAGAGAAAATATACGCCAGTGTGACAGATACCGGCACAGAGACAATGAACCTTGTATACGGATCCATAAAGCAGGGAAGCAAGACGGTGCGGATACAGACGCATTACAAAAAGCCGTTTGATCGTATTCGGATAGGAAACGCCTTATACAGAGTGGATTTTGAGTGGAAACTTCGAACAAAGCATGTGTTTGTGGTGTCGGAAGTGCAGTGATGGCAGGTATTAAATTTAAAGGAATCGCAAAGCTGGATAAAGGTTTGAAGAAAAGAATGGATCTGAATGCAGTTAAGACAGTTGTCCGAAAAAACGGAGCTGATATGCAAGCAAAATCACAGAGAAATGCGCCGGTTGATACCTGGACTTTGAAGCGGAGTATAGGTCTTGATTTGTCAGATAATGGGATGACTGCGACTGTGGAACCTACTGCGGAGTATGCTCCATATGTGGAACTCGGAACACGATTCATGGAAGCGCAGCCGTATTTAAAACCCGCATTTGAGGAGCAGAAGAAACAGTTTGAAAAAGATTTGCAAAAGCTTGTGAGGTGAGACATGGATCCACAGCAAGAATTATTTACAGAATTACTTACAGAGATTAAAAAAATAGGATATGACGTATATGACGGCTTCTTACCGCCGGATGGTACGCCGTATCCTTTTGTTTATCTCGCAGACAACCACCAGATAGATGATGCCAATAAAACCGCTGTCTTTGGAAGTGTCCATCAGACAATCCATATATGGCACAACAATCCAAGACAGAGAGGAACGGTATCAAAAATGCTGTTGGCGATCAAAACTACATGCAGAAAACTGGATCATACAGAAAATTTTGCATGGAATGTCCGGAATGTAAACCAAAGAATTTTACCGGACACAACAACAAAGCAGCCTCTTTTACACGGGTTGCTGGAAATAGAATTTAGTTTTAGTTAGAGAGAGGAGAAAAAGCATGTTTAAGACAGGTTTACAGTTATTTGCAGAGGCGGTATCTGGCAAGAAAATTGTCTATTTGTACCGACTTGCAGGAAAAGCAAAAGAAGAGGCTGCGAAAAATCTTGCGTTTACGACAGAAAATGGAAGAACAAAAAGCAAGGATGCAGACTCTACAGCAACGAAGGATGGAACGATTCGCACACCTGGGGCTGCGGAAACAGAAATCACAGCTACTGCTATCCTTGCGAAGAAAGATAAGTTAATCTCTGAGTTAGAGGACGCAATGGATTCGGATGAGTTGCTTGAAATCTGGGAAGCAAACCTTGAGGATCCGGCAGAACCTGGTCCGAATAAGTTCAAGGGCATGTATTTCCAGGGATATCTCACGGAATTTGAGATCACATCCTCGGCAGATGAAAATGTAGAGGTGTCTCTTACTTTTGGTGTTAACGGCTCCGGAAAACGAGGGGATGTTACTGTGACTGCACAGCAGCAGGAAGTAGCAGCTTATGTATTTAAGGATACGACACAGGAAATGTAAACCCCTCTGGTGATACTGCCTTGATTAGTAGAGGGAGAATTTGTAAGGCGAAAAACGACGATTGCGTACATAGGGGGCGGTAAGACCGCTCTCTTTTAATGGAGGTAAAAAATATGATGGAATTAACAATTAACGGACAGGTGTACCAGTTTAAATTTGGAATGGGATTTTTGAGAGAAATCAACAAGCAGACAAATATGCCTGTGGATGGATTGCCGGGAGTAAAAAAAGACGTAGGATTCCGGTATGCGCTTATGAACTTAATAAATGGTGATCCGGATGCGTTGGTAAACATTCTTGATGTTGCGAATAAAGGGCAGAATCCGAGAGTGACAAGAGGCCTTTTGGATGAGTATATCGACGATGAGGACACAGATATTGATGAACTTACAGAAACAGTAATGGGTTTCTTGAAGAGTGCCAATGCTACGAAAAAAGCTACGGACGAGATCGTGGACGCTGTGGAGAAAGAGAAACAGAGAATGGAAGAGGAAGAAGCGAAGAAGAGAGAGCTGATGATGTAGATTTTGAAGAATCCTACAGAGAGGTGGCGTTGAATTGTTTCCGATATCTTGGCTTTAAGAGCTTTGAAGAAGTGGATAGGTTGACAATTCCAGAATACACCTTGCTCATGGAGGCTGTGCAGCTAAGAGAAGTAGATAAGGACTATCGAAATCATCTGCAAGCGTTCCTGAATTTTGCTGTGAAAGCAGAGAAAAAGGTCGGAAAGAATAGGTCGAAACCAGTGTATCAGAGATTCAGAAAATTCTTTGATTACGAAAAAGAAGTAGATTGCGTGAGGAACCGAAAGCAAAAAAATGAAAGATTAGACATAATCGGCAGAATGATGAAAGGAGAGTGATGGCATGGCAGAAAGTTTTTCCGTAAAGGCAATATTATCTGCGCAGGATAGAGGATTTACGTCTGCTTTCAAATCTGCAATGGGTACCGTAAGCAATTTAAAAAACACGCTCACAAGTGGAATCGGATTTGGAATCATGGCCGGAATTGGACAAAAGGCATTTGGTGCTGTCACATCCAGTATTGGCGGTATGGTGTCGGAATTAAATTCTTCCAGTGCTGCATGGAAAACATTTAACGGAAACATGTCGATGGTTGGCAAAGGCGCTGACGAGATTGCATCTGTAAAAAAGGAATTGCAAGAGTTTGCAGAAGATACTATTTACAGCGCATCTGATATGGCGAGTACTTATGCTCAGCTGAGTGCAGTAGGTATTAAAAGCACGAACAAGCTTGTAAAGGGATTCGGAGGGCTTGCGGCGGCAGCTGAGAATCCAAAACAGGCAATGAAAACTTTAAGCCAGCAAGCTACACAGATGGCAGCGAAACCAACGGTTGCATGGGCAGACTTTAAACTTATGATCGAACAGACTCCGGCTGGTATATCGGCAGTCGCAAAAGAAATGGGCATGACTACCACGGATCTGGTGCAGAATGTGCAGGACGGAAAAATCGCGACAGAAGATTTCTTTGATGCTATCGCAAAAGTCGGCACAAATGACGCATTTACGAAGCTTGCTACAGAGTATAAGACTGTAGATCAGGCAATGGATGGTCTGACCGAAACAGTAAGTAATAAGCTGGCACCGTCATTTGATGTTTTATCCGGTCGAGCGATTAAATCTTTGGACGGGATAATTAATAAAATTGGAGATCTTGATGGAGATGCAATCGCAGGAAAATTAACTGGATTTCTCGATAAAGCAAGTGGGTACTGGAATGTTTTAAAAACAGAAGCATTAGAAGTGAAGAACGCTTTTGGAGATGCTTTTTCCGCAATTGGAGAAGATCTCGGAAAGATTACAGGTGCGTTTGGCTCCACGGAAAGCATCAGTTCTTTCGCCGGTGTAATGGATTCCGCGAGCGGGGCTCTGCAAACATTTGCCGGATTTTTAGAGGATCATTCTGAAACTATCGCGAAAGTGATTCCTCAGATTCCTAAGCTTGTCGTTGCATATAAAGGCTTTAAGATTGCAAAAAGTGTTGCCCCGTTTGTAGGTGCATTCACCAGTGCGATTGCGGGTCTTGCCGGCGCAGGGATTAGTGCGATTGCCGGAAAATTGCTTGGAATTTCCAAGGGACAGAGAGAAGTTGGAGTGTCGAGTAGGGAAAGCATGAAAAGCACTATGGAATCTGCCAAAGCATTTATGATGCTTGGTGCAGGAGTTGCTCTGATTAGCGGTGGTTTCTTTTTGCTTGCTCAAGGAGCGAAAGCTGTGGCGGAATCGGGACCATTGGCTGTTGCTGTTTTAGTTGGAATGGTAGCTGCAATCGCAGGACTTCTGATCGTGGCAAAAATGGTGGCTCCGACATTATCGGCAGGTGCAGCAGGATTTGTTGCATTCGGCGCAGCTGTTGTTTTGGCAGCGGCCGGAATCGCCGTATTAACTATGTCCTCAATTTCTCTGGCAAATGCAGGCCCGCTTGCAATCGCAGTGATGTTCGGCCTGATCGTAGCAATTGGTGGATTGATGGTCGTAGCGGCTGCAGTAGCTCCTGTCCTTACAGCAGGAGCTGTTGGTTTGATCGCATTCGGTGTGGCTGCGGCACTTGTTGGAGCGGCAGTATTGCTTGCGAGCGTAGGCCTTGCGATCGTGGCAAGTGTACTTCCGATTGTTGCTGAGTATGGATTGCAGGCATCTGTAGCTATCGGGGCGTTAGGTGCTGCAATGACGGTATTTGGAGCTGGTACGATTGTGGCAGGAGTTGGATGCACGGTTCTCGCGGTTGGATTGCTTGCGGTAGGTGTTGCAGTACTTGGTGTCACAGTCGGAGTGGTAGCATTCGGCGTCGCAATGGTAGCAGCGTGTGTTGGTGTACTTGCAATGGCTGCGGCGCTATTGGCGGTAAATTCCAGTATGAAGTCCATTGCTAAGAATGCAAAGACAGCGCAGAAATCCATTACCAGCATGAAAGATTCTGTAAGCATTGTAAATGATGGGCTAGATGCGCTTGGTAACAAGGCGAAAAGTGCGGTGAAATCTATTGTAAGCGCATTTGACAACGGCGCAGGAAAAGCGAGAAACTCTGGACAGAAACTTGGGGACAGTGCAAAAGAGGGTGTACAGAACGGACTACAGCCAACACAGGCAATTGCAATTAGTACTGTTTCCGCTGTGCTTGCCTCTTTTGCGTCTGGAGCCGGAAATGCCTACAGTAGCGGTCTAAATATCGGGATGAGCTTCGCAAATGGACTGGCTGCAAGCCTCGGAAGAATACAGGCGATTGCGGCGCAGATGGTAGCCACGGCAAATTCTGCAGCAGCGTCTCGGGCGAGTCTGCCAAAAACGAGAAGTGTTGTAGTAGGTGGCATAGAAAATACTCCGATGGTTGCAGTTTATGGGATGGACGATGAAATAAATGACAGAATTGATATTCCGGTTATTTCCAGTGTTGATCCAGTCATGACGGCATATACAAGTAGAACTGATACAAAAAAAGAATTATCTGATGGTTACACCTATCAGCGGAACGCGACATACACAATCGTTGTACCAGTTGAGTACAACGGAAGAGAAGCGGCACGAGTTACGGCAGAATTTACGCAGAAAGAGCTGGAGAGTCGAGAGAGTATGAGGATGAGACTGAAAGGAGAACGAAGTCATGTATGATTTTGTAGACACGGGCGAGGTTGGGAGTGAAAACTCCCTGCCAAGTGAGGCCCTGCAGATTGATGGAGAATACATCGAAAACCTAATTGATGGGTATAGAACTCTGTATGTGAGTGGACGTGAACTTTTGGAGTCTGAAATTACAGATAGGGAAATCGATGGAATTAGCGGGTCTGAATATCTGGAAAGCCGCAACATTACAAGAAACATTACGGTTGAATATCAATTGCTTTGCAAGACCACAAGGGAGTTTCGTGATAAGTTTAATAAGCTTTCCAGTATTTTAAGCAAGGAGCAAGTTAAGCTGATTTTTGCAGATGAGCCGGATAAATATTTTATCGGAACAAAATCGAGTGTTGGCGATGTGGAACCGGGAAGAATGAATGTGAAAGGGGAATTTACTTTCTATTGCTGCGATCCGTGCAAGTATTCTTCCGCTGAAAAGCAGTTTCCCGGTGTACAGCAAGACGGATACCAGACCATCACCATCCAAAACAACGGTACCGAATGGTGTGACGTGGACTATGAGATCACGCACCAGCACGAAAACGGCTTTATCGGACTGGTAAGCCAGTATGGAGTCATCCAGCTCGGCAAACAGGAAGAGGCGGACGGAGAGAATTACGAAGCGTCCGAAGAACTGTTTAACGGTTATAGTCTGTTTCAAGACGATCACGGTACCTCTTATCAGAATCCAGAAAACACCACACAAGGAACACTCGAAGTCAAGAATGTTGCTGGATACAATGTGATGGCATTAAAAGGTGGACAGGCAACATCCGGGTACTGGAACGGCGGAATGAGAACGCTTACTATCCCGGTGGATAGCGAGGGCAGACGTGGAGCGAAGAACTTTTACTGTTACACCCAGCACTGGTTCGAAACTGGATTGATGGGACAGACAGGAGCACAGACCATTGCATTTCTGACTGGAGATAACAAGGTGATTTGCGCCATGTCTATTAACAAGAGTGATGCCACGGGAAATACGGCACGTATCGAGTGGTTCGCCCCAGGAAACACCTTGCTCAGACGAGAAGAGTTCCAGCCGACAGCCTACGAGGGCAATCCGTTTAATCTTAAAATGGGATGCCACAACGACTTTTTAAAAGAGGGAGAAAAGCTGCGGATTTTTTGGTATGGGACTTACATGGAGCGAAATATACCGGAGATCAAAGACATGGAATGCGAGAAAATCCAGATTTGGATTGGTCAGTGGGGAGACAGAAATCTCACAAACCAGTATGTCACGCACAATTATTTAAAAAGTATCTGGTTCCGGAAAGACAATGTCGATAAGTATAAGGATGTGCCAAACCGGTACCGTGCCGGAGATGTGGTGTCTATAGACGGAGAGAGTACAAAGGTCTATGTAAACGGGATGCCGGCAAAAGGAGATGAGATTAATGGATCCAATTATCCGAAAGTTCCACCCGGAACAACGGAAGTTCAGTTCTGCTACTCTTCTTTCTCCTCTCCGCCGCCACAGATTAAAGCAAAAATACGGGAGGTATACTTGTAATGGACAGCATTAGAATTGCGATTTTAAGTGCAAATAACACGCCTGTAGCGTTTATGGATAATGCACACAAAAAGTCCATGCACTACTGGGATGATGAGTTACACGAATACTTACAGGGAGCAGCGAATACCTATACTTTTACGGTAAACGCCAAACATCCAGACGCAGAACATGTTACAGTTGGAAACAAGGTGGCATTTACACACAAGGGTAAATCTTACTACTTAAATATTGTAAATACCGACCAGACGGAGAAGACAATTACTGCCACAGCATGGTCGCTGTCGTTTGAGTTAATCAACGAGGATGCTGGCGAATATAAAGCCGAAAAAGCAATGAGCTTTGCAGAGTACCTTACCGTATTTGACGCAGAGAGAACGCTGAAATTGGGGCTTAACGAGGTATCAGATAAACGGATCACCAATGAGTGGACAGGCACAACGTCTGTATTAAAGAGGCTATTTTCTCTGGCCAACGTATTTTCGGCAGAAATCGAATTCGAGACAGTACTGAACAGAGACTACTCTTTAAAAGAGATTGTCCTAAATGTATATCGAGAACACTCCAACACCAACAGCGGAGTCGGAGAATACCGGAATGACATCGTACTGAGGTACGGGAAAGGGATTGCCGGAATCCGTAAGACCACGGATGCAGAAAAGTTATATACATGCATCCAGCCGACCGGAAAGGACGGTCTGACAATCAATGGACTGGATAAAAAAGAATACGATGAGAATGGGAATATTGAGTACTTTACAGACGGCGCAATCATCCGGGCACCACAGGCAAGAGACCGGTTCCCATCCAATATCGTAAATAAGGCTGATGCTTATATCCTGATGCGAAAAGAGTACGATACAGACAGTAAGGACAAGCTCTATAGCATGGCATTATCTGATCTAAAAGTTGCATCCGAGCCGGTAGTGACCTACGAGGTGGACGGGTACTTTGATACTAATATCGGGGACACCGTGAGGATGCAGGATCAGGAGTGGACACCAGTGCTTTATCTACAGGCGAGGGTATCTGAACAGGTACGCAGTCTTACAAATCCAAAGACAGCCAAGACTGTATTTACAAACTATAAAGAGCTGACATCCGAAATTTCGGATAGCTTGTTACAGAGGATGGAAGACCTTATCAACAAAAATAAGGTTTACACTTGCTCTATCTCAACAAACAACGGCATTATCTTTAAAAACGGCATCGGGAGCACAACGCTGACAGCCTACGCTTACAACAACGGTGTGGATGTGTCTGGAAATCTGGAGATTCGGTGGAGTAAAGATGGGACAGAGTTTTACGTTGGCAAGAGTGTTACGGTTAATGCCGAGGATGTGGATGTTAAGGCGGTTTACTCATTTACGGCTTACGAAAATGGCGTAAAGCGTGGGTATTATGAGGTCACAGTGACAGATGTATCGGATGGAGAGCCGGGAAAAGACGGAACAACGTATTACACATGGTTTAAATTTGCCGATGACGAATATGGAAATGGAATGTCCAGTAGTCCGGATGGAAAAGAATACTTAGGAATCGCCTACAATAAGGAGACTCCGGTAATGTCCAATAATCCGGAAGATTACCAGTGGGCAAGGATCACCGGAGAGGGAGTACCAGGAAAGCCCGGAGATGACGGAAAAACTTACTATACGTGGGTGAGATATGCGGATGATGCCAGCGGAAACGGGATGTCTGACAGCCCGAACGGAAAATATTACATCGGATTTGCCTATAACAAGGAAGTACCGACAGAAAGTAGCAATCCCACAGATTATCAGTGGTCGAAGTATAAAGGGGATGATGGTCAGGACGGTGTTGGAATCGAATCTATTACAAAGTACTACCTCGCATCCGAAAAGAGTACCGGAATCACAATATCCTCTTCTGGGTGGAGCACTACGAAGCAGGACATGACGGACGTAAAAAAATATTTGTGGAGCTACGAAGTTTATGTCTACACAAATGGAACCTCGACCAAGACAACCCCTATTATCATCGGAGTACACGGGCAGAATGGGGCAGACGGGGATTCCGGCATTATCGTGTCTCCAACAGCTCCGGAAAATCCAAAAGCGGGACAGCTCTGGCAGACTGCAAGCGGAGAGCCGATTAAAAGATGGGACGGCAGTAAGTGGGTGATCTATTACATTTCGGTAGAAAATCTGAATGTAGAGGCGCTAAGTGCGATTGCCGCAAACCTCGGAACTGTAACCGCTGGACTTATAAAGAGTCTGGACGGACACTTTTTTATCCAAGTAAATACCGGAGAGATCTACTCCGAGGATGAAAACGGGATAAACAGCTCTGCGATAAGCAAGGGCGTATTTGTAGCGAATGGGATGGACAGCGGCAGACACACAAGCTTGTCTATATTCCCAACGCAGATTGCGCAGTATTTTGACGGAGCCACCATTTCCAACCTTGTTATTTTTAAACGGGACGGTATATTTGTTAAAAGCTCCGGATCATACGAAATAAACATATCTAAAGCAACAAATTATGACTCCGGAAAAATAAAAGGACCATTCGCCAGCACAAACTCATCCAACTATATACAGGCGGAGCTAATAAGGAGAGGGTGCGTGGTTACATGTAAAATCACGGCACTTATACAGTTCCCGAATGCAGGATCGCATGGGCCGTTTGACGAATTAAGGATCCCTATAGGATATCGACCAGTCGTAGACATAGTAGAGACGTACAGCGAATTGGTTGGTACGTCAGTTATCGGGACTGGCAGGTATTACATTACAAAAGACGGAGGAATATCCATTGTAACTGGCAAGTCAGACTACTGTGAGCGCATAAAGACATTTACATGGATTACGGATGACTAAAGGAGCGAATATGGAGATCAGAGCAAGACCGTAATGGTCTTATTTTTATACTTTAAAAACCGGAGGGAAAACATGACAGAAAATGAAGTAGAAGTGAAACTTGCAGAGCACGGAAAAGAAATCGGCTCATTAAAGCATCGAATGAAAGAAGCAGAGGACGTTGTGAGCGTGGTACATCAATTAGCACAGGAAATGGTGGGGTTGACCAAAGAGGTTGGATTTATGAACCAGACACTGGTGCAGTTAACTGCAAAAGTGACGCATCTGGAGCAGACACCAGCCAAACGGTGGGATGGGGTTGTTACCGCTCTCATTGCAGCTATTATCGGTGCAGCCGCAGCAATGCTTTTTTAAGGAGGACGTGAAATGAAAAAAATCAATTGGATTGTAAGAATTAAAAACAAGGCATTCTGGGTAGCACTGATCCCGGCACTCTTGCTGTTGGTACAGGCTATTGCGGCAGTGTTTGGATTTGCGATCGACCTTGGAGACCTTGGAGATAAGTTATTGACTGTAATCAATGCACTCTTTGCGGTTCTGGCGATCCTTGGTGTAGTGGTAGACCCAACAACACCGGGTACAGGAGATTCAGAGAGGGCGCTTACATATAAGTAGATTCGGGAGAGCTTGGAAACAGGCTCTCTTTTATTGTGCGACATCGCACGGAAAGGAGAAAATATGAGTATTTGTCGTGGAGTAGCAGGAAACAGAGGGAGAAATCCGGTAGGTATCTTTTTTCACAATGACGCTGGAAGCAAGAACGCCAATGCAGCATTTTACAGAAATTGGTTACAGACACATCCGCTTGAAAATGGATTTGCGCACTATTATGTAGCGCAGGATGGTATCTTACAGGCAGAGGATGATATGAATTGTGCATGGCATTGCGGGGACACAAATGGAAACTTAAACTATCTCGGCATCGAAACATGCCAGAGTATGGGTGATCTGGATGTATTTAAAGCAAACGAGGAAAAAGCATTGCAGTTGGCGGCGCAGAAGTGCAAGGAGTATGGAATCACACCAAGCACAAGCACAATCAGACTCCATCAGGAAGTGTATGCCACATCATGCCCTCACAGATCTGTAGAGATTCACGGCGGCAGAGAAGCTACGAAATCCTACTTTATCAAGCGGATTAAGGAGTATATGGCCGGAAATGTCACGCCACCAACTTATGTATCTGGTGGACAGGTATCCGGACAGGCATCGGCGTCACAGCAGCCGGAAGTAGTATTTACCTACGCCGTCAAACTGGAGGACGGACGCATCTTGCCGTTTGTGCGGAATCTCACGGATTTTGCCGGGATTCGGGGTAAGCGCATCACGGATGTAGCTATTAAGGTAGACAAAGGATCCGTAAAGTATAGAGTTCACGTAATCGGCAGAGGGTGGCTGCCTTATGTTACCGGATGCAACTGGAATGATCACAACAATGGTTATGCAGGTACCGGACAGCCGATTGACGCAATCGAGGTGTACTACAATACTCCAGCGGATTATGCGGCAAAATATGGCTACCAGAAAGCGCAGTACCGTGTCAGTCCGGTAAATGGAACATACTGGGATTGGCAGTATGATAATGAGACCGGAAACGGACAGGACGGATATGCTGGAGCGTTCGGACAGGCAATCGATAGATTCCAGTTGTTCTAATAAAATCCCCTCGGAGATCAGCTCTCTGAGGGGGTATCATCTTCCCAATTCAAATACCGTTCAATGGTTTCCGTTATTCTATTGATAAATTCTTTCTTGTCTGGGTCGCTTGCATTTACAGACTGCAGGTATCCGAGAATCTCAGTAAGATACTCTGTGCTTTGCACTTCTTTTTCTGGCGTGTCATTCGATTCGTAAGATACTAGGCTCCCTACGAGGAATGCTGCCTTGAACTTATAATCATCCGACTCTAACGCGTCTTTAAATAAATCAATAATGCTTCTTTTCATTTCTACTCCTCCGTAGCTGTTCTATCCATTCTTCAAACGTTCCATTTTTTATAGCTTCATCCGCTTCTTTTCGGACATCTTTCGCTATCTCAATGTTACTATCAGATATCAAATAATATGTTTTATTTTTGTATCCAATGGTAGCCCTGTATTTGCCTTTGATTAGTGATATCCCATTAAATCCAGTTGTATTGTTTTTTGATACAGTCCCTTTGTAAAATATGAGAGATGTATGATCATTTAGGTTTCTCCCTCTTTCCAGTTGTCCGGCTTTCTCTCCATTACGCTTTAAGCATCCACAGCTTACGGTTTTACCTCTTTTTAGACTATCACCGCGTACAGAAACTTTATTTCCGCACTCGCATTGGCAGAGAAATGTTCGATGTGATCCGCATGATTCAGATTTTAGCACAGTTAGCCTTCCGAATTTTTGACCGATTAGATTATATCTTTCTTTTCTCAGGCAGCCACAGCTCTTGATCCGCCCCTGATTTAAATCTCGTGTTGATGCACATATAGTGCCGCCGCAATCACATTTGCATTTCCAAACGATAGAGCCATTTTTTATTTTTTCCGTTTTCTCAATCACGGTAAGTTTCCCAAACTTTCTTCCGGTTAAATCATCCATTTACAATAATTCCCTCACATCGCATTCCAGCGCATCTGCTAGAGCAATTGCGTTCCTAAGCATCATTTTTCCAGTATCGTACTCTCCAGACTCATATTTCTGTATTTGCCGGATGTTGATTCCGGTCTTCTCTGAAAGTTCTTTCTGTGTCATTCCAGACAATGTCCTATTGTACATGACGCCATTTATTCTGTTGTTGTGACAATCCAAGCCCCTGCTTGTTAATGCGCATATTCCGCACATACCATCAGTTCTCATGCAATCACTATATCTTCTCATACTATTACTCCTATGATACAATTTCAAGTACTTCTGCGTTCCTGATGATGATTTCACCGAGATCCTGTCCGTATTCTGCAGAGTCTCCGCCGATTATAGCAACGTGATCTCCGAAGTATCCCTTTGCAAGCTCGGCTTCATCAATTTTTACAGCGCATGTTCCATTAAGTTCTTCCTCTGTCATTTCACCATCCACCCATGCAAAGGAGTTGTTAAGCATTTCCCCAAGAACGAACGCATCTTCTTGCACTCTTACTCCGATATAACCAAAATCATATTCATCCTTGATTTCTTCGATTCGTTCCATGATTTTTTCAATCGCTTCATTTCTTGTCATCTTTCATATCTCCTTCGCTTTATCTTATGGTCTTATTATACGCCTCATAAGGCGTAAAGTCAATAGCAAATCGAAAACTTTTTAAAATAATTTCAAGCCCAGCACCTGATCCGCTGTGCTATAATATATGTAGTCAATGCGAGGGGGGATAATCATGGAATACCAAATCTACGAATCTTACGATACGTTTTTATTATACCAAGAGTTTTTAGAGATACCGGGAAATACTTTTAAATTTCGGTTGCCAGAAGGGATGATCCTGACAACCGAAATGATGCACACCTTTCTGCGTGCGGCGTATATGAGTGTTGGACGGATGGAGTTGCCGTCCTGAATATTGTATCAATCTTATTTTTATCAAAAAGTTACTACTTATTTAATGTGGATTAGTTGCATCTTGGATGGGCGAAAGAACTGGCCCATATGGAAATGATTTGTGCCATTGTGCATCAGCTGACGAAAAATCTTTCTCCGGAAGAAATTGAGAGATCCGGGTTTGCTCCATACTATGTAGATCATACTCTGGCATTGTGGCCACAGGCTGCAAGCGGAGCACCGTGGACTGCAACCTATTTTCAGTCAAAAGGTGATCCGATTACAGATCTTCATGAAGACCTCGCTGCAGAACAAAAAGCCCGTACGACTTACGATAACATTCTCAGGCTTGTAAAAGATCCGGAAGTCTGTGATCCGATTCGTTTCCTGCGTCAGCGTGAAATCGTGCATTACCAGAGATTCGGTGAAAATCTTCGGATCGTGCAGGAACACCTGGACAGCAAAAACTTCTATGCATTCAATCCTGAGTTTGATAAAAATCCGAATTGCGGATGTAAGCGCTCATAAAAAAGCAGGCGGAGTTATGAGGATAACTCTGCCTGACTTTTTATTCGAAAGGGCATTTACTTTTTTCGGGAAGTTTTGTATAATGAAAAACGGTAGTTGCACGACGGGGTGTGGCTCAGTTTGGTTAGAGTGCACGGCTGGGGGCCGTGAGGTCGCAGGTTCGAATCCTGTCACCCCGATTGATCACAAGTTGGACACTTTGGCGAGTGTCTTTTTTTGTTCGATTTTGAAAAAGGCAATTATCGGGTGGAGAAATATTCCCGCGTCTGCTATAATCGGTAGAAGAGGAAAACAGGGGAGACAGGGAGAAGTAAGATGGAACAAAGGAAAAAAGTACTTATTACCAACCTTTATTTTCAGAAGTTTACAGGATCTGAGCTGCATGTGCTGGAGTTTGCACATCTGTTCAAAGAAAAGGGATATGATGTGGTGATTGCTGTATATAAGAAGTCTTATCCACTTCTGCAGGAGTTGGAAGAGGGGATCACAGTGATTGAATGTCAGAAAGAGGCACTCAAAGAGATGGAATTTGAGATTGTCTTTATCCAGCATTTCCCGGTGTTTGATTATCTTGTGAGCCGGTACGGATTAAAATATAAACGAATGGTTGTCTCGAAGCTGAGTGTGATCAATGCCATGGAGAATCTTCCGGTCTGTACGCAGGAAGCGGCCTTCATTCTGTGTGTCAGTCCTGAATGTGCAGATATGGTAGCCATGCAGGTTCCGGAAGGAACGAAGATACGGGTTTTTCAAAACTGTGTGGAAGCAGAGTATTTTGAAGGAAGCAGCGAGTATGCAGGATACAAAAGAGCGTTGGATAAGATCGCGATCATTTCCAATCATATCCCGCAGGAGCTTTTGGAGCTCAAGGAAAAGATGGGCGGGTATTATCAGGTGGATCTGATCGGACTTGGGTATCGCACGGAACAGGTGAATGCAGAGTTTTTGCAGCAGTATGATCTGGTCATTACGATTGGAAGAACCGTACCGAGGTGTCTTGCAATGGGCGTTCCGGTTTATGTTTATGATTATCTGGGAGGTCCCGGATATCTGACAGAAGCCAATTTCAGTCTTGCTGAGCGGAACAATTTTTCGGGAAGAGGATTTGAGAAAAAGACATCAGATGAACTGTTAAAAGAGATCAAGGAAGGATATGGCCCGGCAGGAGAGTGGCTGCCGCTCTGGCAGAAGATCGCTGCGGTGGATTATCAGTATGCCAGCCGGTTTGATGAGATGTATGAAGAACTGATGGCATCTCCGGAGCTTACAGAATGCAGGACATACTATTCGAGAATTGAAGCAGAGAGAATGAAATTCTACAGCGATATTGTGTCCGGATATATCAGTGGAAAAGAATGTCAGGAATCTAAGTGTTACTATGATATCGGAAACGGTTTCTGCGAGGAGGACAGCGAGACATGGCCGAGTATGTCAGGATATAAGATTCAAAAATCCTGGCTTCTGGAAAATGCAAAGATGATGCGCTTTGATCCATGCAATGCAGCGTGCCGTTGTGAGATCTGCAGTGTGAAGATCAATGGAAGATCTGTGGAACACGAGATGAAACCAGTCAATGCAGTTTCTACAGATCGTGGAAAGAGTCTCTTTCTGACGGATGATCCGCAGTACCTGATGGATATTCCGGAGTTGGACGGCGGACCTGCATGGCTGGAAGTAGAATACCGGTTTGATATTCTTTCCGAACAAGAGGAAAAAAACTACTATTGCGAAAAGATAAAAGATCTGGAGGAGCAGCTGACAAAAGCCCGGCATCAGTTGTGGGAAGAACGGCGCAAGGCCACTTCATTCGGAATGAAGAAAACGAGAAAGTAAGGTTTTTCTTGGATTTAAGTATAGCATGTGATATATTAAAAGGCGTTGTTGCGGGCAGGATACTGTCCGGATCTGAAAAAAGAGTCTACATAACCTGTCTGAAAACTGGGAATGTTAAGGACAGGTTACATAAGTTTTAAGAGGAGATATACAGTATATGTGTGGATTTGCAGGATTTGTAGGAGAAGTTGAGAACAGAGAACAGGTGCTGGAGAATATGATAGATACGATCATCCATCGCGGACCGGACAGTTCCGGCAAATTTGTGGATGAAGATGCGGCACTTGGATTCCGGCGTCTTTCAATCATTGATCTTTCAGAAAGCGGAGATCAGCCATTATATAACGAGGACAGAAGCAAGGTGCTTGTATTTAACGGTGAGATCTATAACTATCAGGAACTGAGAGAAGAACTGATTCAGGCTGGACATACATTTGTTTCCAATACGGATTCGGAAACTTTGATCCACGGATACGAGCAGTGGGGAGAAGAACTGGTTTACCGTCTTCGCGGAATGTATGCATTTGCAATCTGGGATCAAAAGGCAAAAAGACTGTTTTCAGCGCGGGATATTTTTGGTATTAAGCCGCTTTATTATGCGCAGATGAATGGAACATTGATGTTTGGATCAGAAATCAAATCTTTTTTGGAGCATCCGAAGTTTGATAAAGTGTTTAATGAAGATGCATTGGGAAATTACCTGTCTTTTCAGTTTGTTCCGACCAATGAGACGTTCTTTAAAGGCGTGTTCTGTGTACAGCCGGGCCATTATTTCGTTTATGAGAACGGGAAAATGACGATCAAACGGTATTTTGAACCGAATTTCACAGGAGATACGACAAAATCCTTTGAAGAAGTTGTAGATGACATTGAAAAAGTCATGAAAGAGTCTGTGGAGATGCACAAGATCAGTGATGTAGAAGTTGCTTCCTATTTGTCCAGTGGAGTGGATTCCAGTTATCTGACATATTTAGGTCAGGTGGATCGTACCTTTACCGTTGGATTCGACGAAGGAAAATACAGCGAGATTCAGGATGCGAAAGAGTTTGCAGCAAGCATCAACATGAAAAATGATGCAAAAGTCATCACTCCACAGGAATACTGGGACAATCTGTCCGATATCCAGTATTATATGGATGAACCGGTGGCAGATCCTGCGGCGATCGCACTTTATTTTCTGAGTCAGGAAGCAGCGAAGAAGGTAAAGGTAGTGCTGTCCGGAGAAGGTTCGGATGAATTGTTCGGAGGATATAATATTTACTGTGAGCCTCTGGAGCATACTTCGTTTAATAAAATTCCAATGCCGATCAGACGAATGCTTGGAAATTTTGCAGAGAGATGCCTTCCAAGAGGCATGAAAGGAAGAGGCTTCCTGATGCGTCACGGAAAAACTCTGGAAGAACGTTATTTTGCCAATGCGACGAATATTTTTACAGAGAGAGAAGCGAACCGTATTTTGAAAAAAGGCTGCAAGCCGGGAATTCAGAAGGTGACTGCACCACTGTATGAGCGCGTGAAAGACAAGGATTCTGTGACCAAGATGCAGTATGTGGATATGCATCTCTGGCTGGTACATGATATTCTGATGAAGGGGGATAAGATGGGAATGGCCAATTCTCTGGAAGTGCGTGTCCCGTTTTTGGATAAAAAAGTACTGGAGCTTGCCCAGACACTGCCGTTGCATTATAAAGTGAGAGCACCGAAGACAAAAGTGGCACTTCGCGGGGCGGCAGAAAAGGTGATCCGCAGTAAGACTGCAGAGAAGAAGAAACTGGGATTCCCGATTCCGATCCGGGTATGGCTCAAAGAAGATGCGTATTACAATCGGGTAAAAGAAATGTTTCTTTCTGATGCGGCAAAAAAATTCTTTGATACAGAGCTTCTTGTGAAAATGCTGGATGAACACAAGCATGCAAAACATGCAAATGAAAAGACAGATAACAGTCGGAAGATCTGGACTGTCTACATTTTCCTTGTATGGTATGACCGGTTTTTTGAACATGGAAAACCGGTGCATCCGGCAATGAGCGCAAGATAACCGAGTAAAATAAAAACAGGGGAGATGTTATGAGCAGCAAAACGGTACAGCCGATTCGCAGAAGAGAGCAGGGGGAAACGAAAAGCAGACGTTCTGCCAGACAGAAACGGGAGAAAAGAGAGATTGCGCAAAGCAGTGTGCCGACCACGTATTTTGATTATAATCTGATGCTGGTCATTATATTTTTGACTTGCTTTGGACTGATTATGCTCTATAGTGCCAGTGCGTACAGCGCTCAGGCGGATTTTCAGGATGACATGTCCTATTTTATCAAACAGGCAATGATCAGTGCGGGCAGTTTTGGAGTTATGTTGATCGTTTCCAGGATTGATTATCATGTTTATGGAGCTTTTTCTTTTGAAATCTATGTGTTTGCCATGATTATGATGGCGCTGGTGCAGACGCCTCTTGGAACAACGATCAATGGAGCCAGACGATGGATCCAGCTTCCGGGAAATATGACATTGCAGCCATCTGAGATTACAAAGATCGCGATTATTTTGTTTATTTCCTGTGAGATCTGTAAGATGGGAAGAAAAGTCAATGACTGGCTTGGAATCCGGAGACTTCTGATCTATGGCGGGGTGGCAGCAGGTGGAGTGTTTATTCTTACAGACAACTTAAGTACTGCCGTGATCGTAATGGCGATTACCTGTGTCTTGATTTTTGTGGCACATCCGAAGACAAAGCCGTTTTTGATGATCGCTGCCATCGGAGCAGGAATTTTGATCGTGATAGTGGCCATACTTGCGGTTTATGCGACGAACAGTGATAATTTCCGAATCGGAAGAATCACAACATGGCTGGATCCGGAAGGACACTCGGATGGCACCGGCTTCCAGGTGCTTCAGGGACTGTATGCGATCGGATCCGGGGGATTCTTCGGAAAAGGTCTTGGAAACAGCACGCAGAAGCTTGGTATGATCCCCGAAGCGCAGAATGATATGATTCTGAGCGTTATCTGCGAAGAACTTGGCGTTTTCGGAGCAATCGTAGTATTGATCCTGTTCGGACTTCTTCTATATAGATTGATGTTTATTGCAAGAAATGCACCGGATCTGTACGGCTCACTGATCGTGACCGGAATTTTTGCACATATCGCGCTGCAGGTGATCTTAAATATCATGGTTGTAACGAACATGATCCCGACAACGGGTGTTACGCTTCCGTTTGTCAGTTATGGAGGAACTTCGGTTCTGTTCCTGATGACGGAGATGGGACTTGCCCTGAGTGTATCCAGGAGAATTAAGCTTCAGACAGAATAGGAAAAGCAAAAGATATAAAAATGTCTTTTCATCCGACACAAAGTGTGGTATATTAAGTAACGTAGTATTGAAAACCACATATAATAGATGGTGGAAAAAGAAAGTGTGGTTTGGGAGGAAAGACATGAGCTATAAAGTAATTGTTGACAGTTGCGGAGAATTTACGCCGGAGATGAAAGCAGACGGAGGATTTGAACACGTTGCTCTCGGAATTCAGATAGAAGACACTCAGTGGACAGATGATGACAGCTTGAAGCAGGAAGAGCTGCTTTTAAAGATTGCAGAAAGTACATCCTGTGCGAAGACATCCTGTCCGTCTCCGGAAAGATATATGGAAAGTTATCACTGCGATGCCGAACGTATTTATGTGGTGACACTATCGGCAGAATTGAGCGGATCATATAACAGTGCGGTTCTTGGAAAAAATCTGTATGAAGAAGAATATGGGGAAAAACAGATTCATGTATTTAATTCACGCTCCGCTTCAGTAGGAGAGACTTTGATCGCATTGAAGGTTCAGCAGTGTGAAAAGGCCGGGATGACGTTCGAAGAAGTTGTGGAAAGTGTAGAGTGTTATATTGAGGAGCAGCACACTTATTTTGTACTGGAGAATCTGGATACTTTAAGAAAGAACGGAAGACTTACGGGAATCAAATCACTGGTAGCGGGAGCCTTGAATATCAAACCGATCATGGGATCTACTCCGCAGGGAACGATCTGTCAGAAGGAAAAAGCGAGAGGCATGAAAAAAGCACTTGTGAAGATGGCGGACTGCGTGGCAGCAGATGTGGTCAATGCAGGAGATAAGATTCTGGCTATTGCACACTGTAACTGTGAGGAGAGAGCAAAAGAAGTGCAGCGCCTTTTAAAAGAACGGTTTGCAGTGAAGTCCAGTTTTATCGTAGATACATCCGGGATCAGTACGGTTTATGCCAATGACGGAGGAATTATTGTTGTAGTTTAGAGTCGGATGTGGTACACTATGTAGAAAGAGTGCAGGACAGAAGCTGTCAAATACATAGGGGACAAAGGAGCTTTTAGATATGAGTCAGGAAAAAGTAGACCGCTATAAACAGGAAAAGGCGAATCGGAAGAAGAACATGAAAAAGCAGCGCATTATGAACATTGTCAGAAAGTGTGTACTGTCACTGGCTGCATTGGCATTGGTGGGATGGCTCGGATATTCCGCATATGTGTCTCATGAGTCAAAGCAGGAACGGGAAGTGGCAGAAGTGAATTATGATGCGGTGAATAATTATCTGAGCGGACTTGGCGAATAAAAGAATAAAGAATGATATGAGAACAGGTTTTGGAAGCCTGTTCTTTTTTTAACCAAATTTTTACAGAATTGTGACATAGATGTGAAAAATGTGAAAAAAGGGTTGAAAAAGGGGGCGTGGTGGTTTACAATGGTTTCAAGTGGTAGGAAGTGGTGAATAGTGGCATAAAGTGGGGCGAAAGTGGAGTTCTGCTTTTAGAAGGGATTCCAGATGTTATTAGGAGAGTTTAATCATAGTATTGATGAAAAAGGCCGACTCATCATTCCAGCCAAATTACGAGATGACTTGGGAGAAAGCTTTGTGATCTGTAATGGCTTGGAAGGGTGTCTTTTTGTGTATTCTCAAGACGAATGGAATCAGTTTGTTGCTGAATTAAATACCTTACCACGGATGAACAAGGATGCCAGAATTTTCAAGCGTTATTTTTTTGGAAGTGCTTCTGAGGGCAGCTTTGACAAGCAGGGGAGGGTTTCTGTACCTGCATCACTTCGAAAAGCTGCACATCTGGAGAAGGACGTTGTCCTGGTGGGAGTTCAGGACCGCGTGGAGATCTGGGATAAAGCACTTTGGGAAGAGCGCAGTATGGTCAGTGAAGAAGATCTGGATGCGATTGCAGAACGTATGGAGGCGATCGGTATCCGAATTTGATTCTGGACAGAGAGTGAATGGAGGATTCTATGGCATTTAAACACACATCAGTTTTACTTGAAGAGACAGTAGATGGTCTGAAGGTGAAGCCGGATGGCATCTATGTAGACGCGACACTTGGCGGGGGAGGACATGCATATGAAGTCGCAAGCCGCTTAAGTGACAAGGGGAGATTTATAGGAATAGACCAGGACGCCGACGCGATTGAAGCGGCGGGCGCCAGATTATCCGGTTTCGGGGAGAAAGTAACAATAATCCGGAGCAATTATTGTGATATGAAACCGAGGCTCCATGAAATAGGAATTGACAAGGTAGACGGGATTGTAATCGATCTGGGAGTGTCTTCATATCAGTTAGATACGGCGGAGCGCGGTTTCTCTTACCGCACAGATGCGCCGCTTGACATGCGGATGGATCAGAGACAGACTACGACAGCAAAAGACATTGTCAATGACTATAGCGAAGCGGAACTTTACCGTGTCATCCGTGATTATGGAGAAGATAAATTTGCAAAGAATATTGCAAAACACATTGTGATGGAGCGCGGAAAGCATCCAATTGAGACAACAGGACAGTTAAATGAAGTTATCAGAAGAGCCATTCCGATGAAGTTTCAGAAAACATCCGGACATCCGTCCAAAAGGACATTTCAGGCAATCCGGATCGAGCTGAACAGAGAGTTGGATGTACTGCGGGAGACTCTGGATGATATGATCGATATGCTGAATCCGGGAGGTCGGATCTGTATTATCACGTTTCATTCTCTGGAAGATCGGATTGTAAAGAGTGCATTCCGAAAGAATGAAAATCCGTGTACCTGTCCAAGTCACTTTCCGGTTTGTGTATGTGGAAACATATCGAAAGGAAAAGTGATCACAAGGAAACCAATTCTTCCTTCTGAGGAAGAGTTGATGTATAACAGCCGTTCAAAAAGTGCCAAACTTCGCATTTTCGAACGAAGCTGAAAAAAATGAGGGTGAGTATCTGAAAAAATAAAATCTGCCGGGAAGGGGAGAGCCCGGCAGATTGTACGTGGAAAGGGGCAGACCAAATGGCTGCAGGAAAGAGAACTACATACAGAAGACAATCTAATACAGGAAACAGATCTGGACAGTTCTACGTCTATGGAAATGTAGCGCATCAGCCGAAGGTATTGCCAAATCAGGAGAAACAAGCAGTGGAAGTACGTCCTAAAAAACGGACAAGCAGTCAGGTGAAAAAGAACCGCAGGCGTGCATTGGATATGAGCCCGATCTATACAGGGTTTTTGACAGTGGCGGCTGTTTGTGCGGTTTTCATCTGTGTCGTATATCTGCAGCTCCAGTCAGAACTCGTGCAGAGGTCAGAAAATATCACGGCTCTTCAGGAAGAGCTGTCAGATCTGACAGAGGCGAATGATACGGCATACAATGCGGCAGCAGATTCTGTGAATCTGCAGGAAATCCGGGACAAAGCAATGAATGAACTTGGCATGGTATATGCGGCGAATGGTAATGTGGTGGAGTATGACAGCCCGACCAGTGATTACGTGAAGCAGTATAATGAGATACCATCTGACGGGATTCTTGCAAAGTCAAAGGACGTGTCAAAATAGGAAGATGTAATGACAAGAAGACGAAGAAAAAATCCATTTCAATTTTTAACAAAAAAATTTCCGAAAAGGATGCAAAAGAAGCTGGTAATGCTGTTTGTGGCAATTATACTGGCTTTTGTTGTTCTTATCGGAAGAATTACGTATATCAATGTATTCAAAGGTGGAAAGTATACCAGGATCGTTCTGAACCAACAGCAGTATGGAAGCAGGACCATTCCGTATAAACGAGGAGATATCGTAGACCGGAACGGAACAAAAGTAGCGACCAGTGAGCGTGTGTATAATGTGATCCTGGATGTGGTGGTTGTGACAGACGAGGGAGAGAGCGATAAGTATATCGATTCCACACTGGACGTTTTAGAAGAATGCTTTGGTATTGACAGTGAAGAAGTAAGGGATACGATCAAGGCAAATCCGGACAGCCGTTACGAGGTTTTAAAAAAAGGCGTTTCTTATGAAGATGCCAAGAAATTCCAGGAAATTGACGAGGATGATAAAAAATATCCGAATGTTCAGGGGGTCTGGCTGGAGGATGATTACCAGCGTACATACCCTTACAACAGTCTTGCAAGTGATGTGATCGGATTTTCCGTATCCGGAAATCAGGGAGCAATCGGCATTGAAAGTGCATACAATGATATTCTTAACGGTACAGACGGAAGAGAATATGGATATTTTGACAGTGCTTCTTCAGTAGAACGTACTGTGAAAGCGGCAAAGAATGGAAATACGGTAGTGTCCACGATCGACGTTACACTGCAGAGCATTGTAGAAAAATATATTCTGGAATTTAATGAGGCACACAAAGGAGAAGAACGGGAGGATGAGCTGGGAAGTAAGAATACGGCTTTGATCATAATGGATCCGAACAGCGGAGAGATTCTTGCAGAGGCTTCATACCCGAATTTTGATCTGAATAATCCAAGAGATCTGACGCCGTGGTATACGACGGAAGCGTTGGCAAAAATGTCAGATGATGATAAGCTGAATGCAATGAACAATCTCTGGAGAAATTTCTGCGTCAGTGATGCCTTTGAACCGGGATCGACAGCCAAGCCGTTTACTCTGGCCACAGGTCTGGAGACCGGAACTTTGACCGGTCAGGAAACCTATGTATGCCAGGGTGGTACATGGAAAGGTGACTGGTATATTCAATGTCACAATACGTCAGGGCATGGGACAGAGAATGTAGATCAGGCAATCGCCAATTCCTGCAATGTGGCTCTGATGGCTATGGCCGATAAGATCGGAGTGGAAGATTTTATCCGGTATCAGCATATCTTTGGGTTTGGAGAGTACACGGGAATTGACCTGCCGGGAGAGGCGTCCACAGAAAATCTGATCTTTACTGCAGAGAATATGGGGGAGACAGATCTTGCAACGTCTTCCTTTGGGCAGAGTTTCAATGTAACGATGACACAGATGGTGTCGGCATTTTCTTCTCTGATCAATGGCGGGTATTATTATCAGCCTCATGTGGTGAAGCAGATTCAGGATGAAAACGGAAACGTGATTGAAACAAACGATCCGACTTTGCTTCGAAAAACGGTATCAAAACAGACTTCTGACCGTGTCAAAGAAGCGCTTCGCGCGGTAATGACAGACGGAACCGGAGTTCCGGCAAATGTAGAGGGATACGACATTGGCGGAAAAACCGGAACAGCGGAGAAGCTTCCGCGAGGGAATGGAGACTATCTGCTTTCTTTTATTGGATATGCACCACAGGAAAATCCGGAAGTTGTGATCTATGTGGTCATCGATGAGCCAAATGTGGAAAATCAGGAATTAAGTTCGTATGTTCTGGAGCTGTCACAGAAGATCATGGCGGAAGCATTTCCATATCTGAACATTACAAGAAACGGGGATGCACTGCCAGAGGACAGCGGTGTAAGAGAAGACGTACAGCAGGATTTCGATGAGAACTTCGAAGATACCTACAGTAATCAGGATGGCGCCTATATCGATCCGAACTACCAGCCGGATTATGATAGCTGGGCAACCTCTCCGGAATCATCGGAAACAACAGAATAAAACAGGAATAACCTTACAGAAGAGAAAATATGTTGTATAAAGTCTTCTGTAAGGTTTTTTTATGAAAAATAAAACGTATCATAAAAAGAAAATTCTGGTAGTGTTTACCTGCGCGTTTCTGATTTTGACAGGTTTGATCGGGCGACTGGTCTATCTGATGGTGTTTGATGCCGAGTATTATCAGAAACGAGCCGAGGATCTGCATAAACGGGAACGTAAGATCAAGGCAGCCAGAGGAGAAATCGTGGATCGAAATGGCGTTGTGCTTGCTACAAACAAAACAGTGTGTACGATTTCTGTGATCCACAGTCAGATCAAGGAACCCGAACGGGTGACGGAAATTCTCGCAAAAGAGCTTGAAATGGATCAGGCAGAGGTGAGAAAGCGAGTGGAGAAGGTCTCTTCCATGGAAAAAGTAAAAACCAACGTGGAAAAAGAAGTGGGAGATAAGATCCGGGAGTATAATCTGGATGGAGTCAAGGTGGATGAAGACTATAAGCGATATTATCCGTATGACAGCCTGGCATCCAAGGTGCTTGGATTCACAGGAGGAGACAATCAGGGGATCATTGGTCTGGAAGTGAAATATGAAGAGACATTAAAAGGCAGCAACGGAACCATTCTCACGACAACGGATGCAAGAGGAATCGAACTGGATGCGGTCGCGGAAGGCCGGATCGAGCCTGTGGCCGGCAAAACGCTGGAGATCAGTATGGATTATAATATTCAAAAATATTGTGAGCAGGCGGCTGAAAAAGTCATGCGGGAAAAACAGGCGGACGGAGTGTCGATTTTACTGATGAATCCGCAAAACGGAGAAATTCTGTCTATGGTCAATGTGCCGGAATTTAATCTCAATGATCCGTTTGAATTGAATACAGGAGAAGAACTGGAAGGAGAAAAATTGCAGGATGCGTTAAATGCAATGTGGAGAAATCGATGTATCAATGATACGTATGAGCCGGGATCCACATTTAAGATCATTACGTCTGCAGCCTGCCTGGAAGAGGGAGTCGTGACACCTGAGGATACCTTTTCCTGTCCGGGATACCGCATGGTAGAAGACAGAAGAATCCGGTGTCACAAAGTGGGCGGACATGGCAGTGAAACCTTTGTTCAGGGAATTCAGAATTCCTGCAACCCGGTGTTTATCGATATTGGTCTGCGTCTCGGAGCAGAGCGGTTTTATGACTATTTTCAGCAATTCGGACTTCTGGATCTGACGGGAATCGATCTGCCGGGAGAGGCGGGAACCATTATGCATCAGGTGGAAAATATCGGTCTGGTGGAGCTTGCCACCATCAGTTTTGGACAGTCATTTCAAGTTACGCCGGTTCAGATGGCAGTGACAGTCAGTTCCATTATCAATGGAGGGCGAAGAGTTACCCCGCATTTCGGAAAAGCCGTTCTTGACAGGGAAGGAAATGTGCTGGAAACATTGTCCTATGAAGAAAGATCAGGTGTGGTATCAGAGAAAACATCGAAAACGATGCAGACACTTTTGGAGGGAGTTGTTGCCAATGGGTCCGGGAAAAATGCATATATCGAAGGATATTCCATCGGCGGAAAGACAGCCACCTCTCAGACACTGCCGCGAAGTGCGAATAAGTACATTTCTTCCTTTATCGGATTTGCACCGGCAGAGGATCCGCAGGTACTGGGAATGGTGGTGATCCATAATCCGCAGGGGATTTATTATGGAGGAACGATCGCCGCACCGGTCCTTCGCAGTATTTTTGACAATGTCCTTCCATATCTCGGGATTGAAAAACAGTAGGTAATGCGGTATACTAATTGAGATATTGAAACAAAAGAGATGAAGAGGTGGAAGTATGAGTTATCATGTAGTAATACCGGTATTGGTATCGTTTGCTTTGAGCCTGGTGCTCGGACCGATCGTAATACCATTCCTTAGAAAACTGAAAATGGGACAGACAGAACGGGAAGAGGGAGTACAGTCTCATTTGAAGAAGGCAGGAACGCCGACCATGGGAGGAATTATCATTCTGGCCAGTGTCGTTATCACGTCCCTGTTTTATGTAAAAGATTATCCGAAAGTGATTCCGATCCTGTTTCTGACGCTTGGTTTTGGTCTGATTGGATTTCTGGATGATTATCTGAAGGTTGTGATGAAACGTTCAGACGGTCTGTATCCGAAACAGAAGATGGCACTCCAGCTGGTGGTGACAGCAATTTTTGCATATTACGTGTTTAAAGTGGCAGACATTCCGATGTCTATGCTGATTCCGTTTTCCGGTGGAAAATACTGGGATATCGGCTGGCTGGCAGTTCCGCTTTTATTTATTGCAGTGATCGGTACTGTAAACGGAACGAATTTTACAGACGGACTGGACGGACTGGCATCCAGCGTGACGGTTCTGGTAGCTACGTTCTTTACGGTGGTTGCTATTGGAACAAAGAGCGGAGTAGAGCCGATCACCTGTGCGGTTGTAGGTGCGCTCCTTGGATTTTTATTGTTTAATGTATATCCTGCGAGTGTGTTTATGGGAGACACCGGTTCTCTTGCACTGGGCGGTTTCGTGGCAGGAACGGCGTATATGATGCAGATGCCGTTGTTTATCATTATTGTAGGGCTGATCTATCTGGTGGAAGTGGCATCGGTGATGATCCAGGTTACATATTTTAAGAAGACCGGTGGAAAGCGTTTCTTTAAAATGGCACCGATCCATCATCATTTTGAATTGTGCGGCTGGTCAGAGACAAGAGTTGTGGCAGTATTTTCAATTGTGACTGCACTGCTCTGTCTGATCGCATTAATGGGGGTATAGACATGAAGTTTAAAGACAAAAAAGTACTGGTGTTTGGTTCCGGTATCAGTGGTGTTTCTGCTGCGGCTCTGCTGCTGCAGGAAGGTGCAGAAGTCGTATTGTATGATGGGAATGACAGGTTGGATGCGGCAGGAATCAAAGAACAGATCGAAGGACAGGCAAAGGGGAGCGTAAGCGTTGTTCTCGGAGCATTTCCCGAGGCGCTTCTTTCAGAGCTTTCTCTGGTTGTGATGAGTCCGGGTGTTCCGACAGATTTACCATCGGTGAATCAGATGCGGGATGCAGGGATTCCGATCTGGGGTGAAATTGAACTGGCATATGTCCTTGGTAAAGGGGATGTGCTGGCGATCACCGGAACAAATGGAAAGACGACCACGACAGCACTGCTTGGTGCAATCATGAAAAATTTCCGGGAAAGCACATTTGTTGTAGGCAATATCGGCAATCCTTACACGAGCGTTGTGCGGGAGACAAAGGATGATTCTGTTATTGTGGCAGAGATGAGCAGTTTTCAGCTTGAGACGATTCACACATTCTGTCCCAAAGTCAGTGCGATCTTGAATATCACGCCGGATCATCTGAACCGCCATCACACGATGGAAGCTTATATCGAAGCCAAAGAGCAGATTGCAAAAAACCAGACAGAAGAAGATGTCTGTGTTTTGAATTATGAGGATGATGTGACCAGAAAATTCGGAGAAAGAGTCAAAGCGCAGGTGATTTATTTTTCCAGCCGCCGCAGACTGGAAAAAGGAATTTATCTGGAAGATGGCAATATCATCTATTGCAGAGAAAATCCGGAGAAAGTCTGTCATGTGGATGAATTAAAACTGCTTGGAATGCATAATTATGAAAATGTAATGGCAGCTGTGGCTATGGCGGCAGCGTATCACGTTCCGATGGAGATCATCCGTAAGACCATTCGGGAATTTACGGCAGTGGAACATCGGATCGAGTTTGTGGCAGAAAAGAACGGGGTTGCATATTACAACGACTCCAAAGGCACAAATCCGGATGCCGCGATCAAAGGAATCCAGGCAATGAACAGGCCTACATTTTTGATCGGCGGAGGATATGACAAGGATTCTTCTTATGATGAGTGGATTCAGTCTTTTGACGGTAAGGTAAAAAAACTGGTGCTTCTCGGAGCGACAAAAGAGAAGATCAATGAGACGGCAAAAAGGCTGGGATTTACAGATACGATTCTTGCAGATACGTTTGAAGAGGCGGTCAATATCTGTGTAGAACAGGCAGAACCCGGAGATGCAGTTCTTTTGTCTCCGGCGTGTGCAAGCTGGGGAATGTTTAAGAATTATGAAGAACGCGGAGATAAATTCAAAGAACTTGTAAATCAATTATAAGGAGTGGATCTGCATTGAAGCATCCGGCAAAAAAGCAGCGGTATGATTATACTCTGCTTGTGGTGGTATTGCTCCTGGTCGGGATTGGTCTGATACTGCTATACAGTACCAGCGCCTATAATGGCCGGGTAAAGTTCCATGATTCTTTTTACTATTTGAAAAAGCAGGGATTTGCGACAGCGTTGGGACTGGCAGGCATGTTTATTGTGGCAGGGATCGACTATCACAGGTGGATTCCTTTTGCAAAGCTTGGATATGTCACTGCAATCGTTCTGTCTGTAGCAGTCATGTTTATAGGAGATGAGTACAATGGGTCCAAAAGATGGCTTTCTTTGGGACCCATTTCTTTTCAGCCGTCTGAGTTTGCGAAAGTGGCAGTCATTTTATATTTGTCCTGCGTAATCTCAAACCAGGCAAGAAAGATGGAAAAATTTACAACACTTGTCAAAGTTATGCTGCCAGTTCTTCCTGTGGTAGGCCTGGTAGGTGCAAGTAATCTAAGTACGGCCATTATTATCCTGGGAATTGCGGCAGCACTTGTTTTTGTGGCAAGTCCGAAGTATGCCCAGTTTCTTGGAATGGGTGCGGCAGCGGCAGGGTTTATGGGGATATTTCTGGCACTGGAAAGTTATCGTCTGGAGAGACTTGCAATCTGGAGAAATCCGGAAAAGTATGAAAAAGGGTACCAGACACTGCAGGGACTTTATGCCATCGGTTCCGGAGGGCTGTTTGGAAGAGGGCTTGGAAAAAGCGTACAGAAGTTGGGATTTCTGCCGGAAGCCCAGAATGATATGATTTTTTCTATCATCTGTGAAGAACTGGGACTGGTCGGAGCAAGCCTGATCATTTTATTGTTTCTGATTCTGATCTGGCGCTTTTTTGTGATCGCAACACATGCGAAGGATCTGACCGGTGCCTTGATCGCAACAGGAGCGATGGCGCATATGATGATTCAGGTGATCTTGAATATTGCGGTTGTGACGAACAGTATTCCCAATACCGGGATCACGCTCCCCTTTATCAGCTATGGGGGAACTTCGGTGGTATTTCTGCTGTTGGAAATGGGGCTTGTGTTAAGTGTGTCTAATTTGGTAGAATAAGCAGAGAAAGAAAAGGAGGAAGCCTTATGAAACAAAAGAAAAAGAAGATTCGAATGGCGGCACTGATTACAGTCCTGTCGGTACTTGTGTTATTTTTTGCGGTATTTCTTCTGTTTCAGACAAGGAAGATCGAGGTGACCGGAAACCAGTACTGTCAGGACGAAGAACTGGTAAAATGGGTTCAAAAAGACAAGTATGCATTCAACTCCATCTATATCTGGTGGAAGTATAATTATGGAGATGTGACAAAGCCGGCAGCGATCGAATCCGTGAAAGTTTCAATTAAAAACCCATGGACGGTCGTGATGAAGGTAAAAGAGAAGGAGTTTCTTGGTTATTTTGATTACCAGGGAGAGTTTTTGTATTTTGATGAGGACGGAACAGCTGCGTTAAAGACAACGGAAGTGATTCCCGGGGCGCCGTTTATCGAGGGATTGGAGCTTAATACCAAAAAAGTGAAAATGAACAAAAAACTCCCGGTCACAGATCAGGATATTTTTGAACGTATCGTGGAGGTGACAAGACTTTCCAACAAATATGAACTTTCTTCCGACCGGCTTACCTGCAGTGACGGAGGAGTCAATCTGATTTTCGGAGTGGTCACAGTGCAGCTGGGAAAAGGAAACTATGAGATGAAGATCGCACAGATTTCGCCGATCCTTGAGAAGCTTAATGAAAAGTTTGCGGGGCAGGCAGGTGTACTGCACCTGGAGAATTATGAAACGTCCGGTACTTCCGTGCGTTTTGTACCGGAGAAAGCAGCGGAAACAGAAGCAGATGAGGGCCAGGACGCCGGACAGACGGACGAAAATCAGTCAGGAGAATCTGAAGCTGCACAGACGGATCAGACATCTGCAGCAGGAACCGGTGAAGGAGAAACAACTGAATAAAAAAAACATAAAATACACAAAAATCTATTGATTATTTGCGTGAAAGACTATATTATATACTTATTGAATTCTATTGTTCATACATATTTATGATGGGATGTATAAAATAAGTTGATAGGACGACGAAGGAGGAACTACCCTTGTTAGAGATTAAGACAAACGAATCAGAAGCAGCTGCAAGAATTATTGTTGTCGGAGTCGGCGGAGGCGGTAACAACGCGGTAAACCGTATGATCGATGAGCAGATTGCAGGTGTAGAATTTATAGCAGTGAATACAGATAAACAGGCACTGCAGTTATGCAAAGCACCAACATTGATGCAGATTGGCGAGAAGCTTACAAAAGGACTTGGTGCGGGAGCACAGCCTGAAGTAGGTGAGAAAGCAGCAGAGGAGAGTGCAGAAGAGATTTCCGCAGCACTCAAAGGCGCTGACATGGTATTTGTCACCTGTGGTATGGGTGGTGGAACCGGAACAGGAGCAGCTCCTGTAGTCGCACGTATCGCAAAAGAGCAGGGCGCACTGACAGTTGCAGTTGTGACAAAGCCGTTCCGTTTTGAATCACGTACAAGAATGGCGAATGCACTGGCTGGTATTGATAAATTAAAAGAGAATGTAGACACGATGATCGTGATTCCGAATGATAAACTTCTGGAAGTAGTAGATCGCAGAACGACAATGCCGGAAGCATTGAAGAAAGCGGATGAGGTTCTCCAGCAGGGTATTCAGGGTATCACAGACCTGATCAACGTACCTTCTCTGATTAACCTTGACTTTGCAGATATTCAGACAGTTATGAAGGATAAGGGAATCGCACACATCGGTATCGGTGAGGGACGCGGTGATGACAAGGCTCTGGAGGCAGTAAAACAGGCTGTTGCCAGTCCGCTGCTTGAGACAACGATTCAGGGAGCATCACACGTTATCATTAATATTTCCGGTGATATCACTCTGATGGATGCATCTGATGCTGCTGATTATGTACAGGAACTTGCAGGAGAGAATGCAAATATTATCTTCGGTGCGATGTATGATGATACAAGATCTGATGAAGCTACAATTACAGTTATTGCAACAGGACTTCACAATGTGGGTGGAAGTGCATCCAAGTTAAAAGCAAGACTGGAAGGACAGCAGAAGATGGGATCTATTCTTCCAAATGCGGACAAGTTTGCAAGAACACCGGCAGCAGAGTACGGTGCAGGAAGAACAACAACAGGAAATTCCACAATCCCGACCCTTCAGGGACAGGGAAGAGTGCCTTCAAGCACAGTAAAAGAGCAGTCCATTAAGATTCCGGATTTCTTTAAAAAATAATAAAGTCAGTTTGGGACAGGTTTCGACAAGAGACCTGTCCTTTTTTCCTTTTCACACGATTGTTGTCGAAATAAAGTCTGTTTCTCTGTCAGTTTCTGACAAATTTTCAAAATGATTCTGATTATAATAAATCTTGTTTGAGTGCCAAATCGATTTAGTACCAACGAGAAAGAGGGTGGAACATGTACTATGAAGTATACATAGATGTCATGTTTTTGGTGAATTTTATGATGGACGTCCTTATCCTGTTTTCTGTAAAAGCCTTGATGAAGATGCCGGGCAGTACGAAAAGAGTGATTGCAGGCGGTCTGGTCGGATCAGGACTTTCCTGTCTGGTGGTAATTTTGCGGCTGCCCGTGGGAATCACAATGGCAGTGCTTCATATGCTTGTCAGCAGCGGGATGGTGGTATGCGGTCTTAAAATTCGCAGCTTTTCGGAATTTTTAAAGTGTTATATTTTATTGTATTTTGTTTCCGTTTTGATTGGCGGGATTCTGGGAATGTTAAAACCCTATGTGAAATACACAAGTCTCTATTTTGCTGTTGTGATTGGCTGCTATTACACAATCCGCGCGATCTGGGAGTTTTTGTGCCGGCTTCAGAAGGAGGAACTCAAGATTTGCCGGATCATCTTGTATCAGGAAGGAAGCTGCTGTGAGATACGCGGGCTTTGGGATACCGGAAATGTGTTGAAAGATCCACTGAGTGAAAAGCCGGTATGTATTTTAGAACAAAGCACAATAGAAAAGCTGACCGGGGAGAAGGAAAACTTGAAAGGGTTTCGTCTGATTCCATATCGGACAGTAGGAAAAAGTGGTGTCATGCCGGTATTTGAATTAGAGAAAATGTATATTGTACAGAAAAAACAGTGGATTTATCATCCACTGGTCGGAATATGTGAAGAACAGATATCAGAACAGGGGATGTATCAAATGATCATCAACCCTGAAATATTAGGAGGAAGAGAAAATGGTTGTAAAAGTAGCAATGCCGCAGCAGTTTAAATTAAAAGTAGTACCCAGTCTGAAAGGGCTGCTGTTTCCAAATCAGAAAGAGGTTCATTACATTGGAGGTTCTGAAGTGCTGCCGCCTCCATTGGAGACAGAACGGGAAACAGAGGTGATCAGAAGACTCGGATCAGAATATGATCAGGAAGCGAAAAAAATGTTAATTGAGCACAATCTGCGTCTGGTCGTGTACATAGCAAAAAAATTTGATAATACCGGAGTGGGAGTAGAGGATCTGATCTCGATCGGAACAATCGGTCTGATCAAAGCGATCAACACATTCAATCCAACCAAAAAGATCAAGCTTGCCACCTATGCATCCCGTTGTATTGAAAATGAAATCCTGATGTATCTGCGAAGAAACAGTAAGACCAAAATGGAAGTTTCCATTGACGAGCCTTTAAACGTGGATTGGGACGGTAACGAACTGCTGTTGTCTGATATCCTCGGAACAGAGGAGGATACCATCTATCGGGATCTGGAAACGGAAGCGGAGAGAAAGCTTCTGGTGCGTGCCATCAACCAGTTATCCAGTCGGGAAAAGCTCATTGTTAAGATGCGTTTTGGTCTGGATAATCCCGATGGAATCGAAAAAACTCAGAAAGAAGTAGCAGATTTACTGGGAATTTCACAGTCATACATTTCCCGTCTGGAGAAGAAGATCATGCAGAGATTGAAGCGGGAAATCGTGCGTTATGAATAAATTAGAAGAATCCTCAAAAAGTGCTTTCACTCCGTAAAAAAGGTGTTATAATGAGAAAAAAGGGTGGTGAAGCTATATGAAACTTACATTTATAGGAGCAGCCCATGAGGTGACCGGAAGTTGTCATTTGCTGCAGGCAGCGGGGAAAAATATTTTAATTGACTGTGGTATGGAGCAGGGACCGGACCTGTATGAAAACCCAGGACTTCCCATTGCAGCGGGAGAAGTGGACTATGTATTTTTGACACATGCACACATCGATCATTCAGGTCTTTTGCCCCTTTTGTGCAAGAATGGATTTAAAGGGCAGATATTGACCACATTTGCCACAGCGGATTTATGTAACATTATGCTTCGTGACAGCGCTCATATTCAGGAATTTGAAGCTGAATGGCGCAACCGGAAAGGAAGACGTGCCGGAGTGCCGGAGTTTGAGCCGCTTTATGTGATGGCAGATGCAGAGGCTGCGATCAATCTTTTCGTTCCATGTGGATATGGAGAACGGCTTCATATTTGCGATGGGGTGGAAATCCGGTTTACAGATGTCGGCCATTTGCTTGGTTCGGCAAGTATTGAGGTCTGGATTACCGAAGGTGAGATTAGCAGGAAGATCGTATTTTCAGGAGATGTGGGGAATGTGAATCAGCCGATCATCAAAGATCCAAGGTGTACGGATACCGCAGATTATGTGGTAGTGGAATCCACCTATGGAAACCGGGTACATTCTTCGGAGAAGATAGATTATGTCTCTGAATTTACGAGAATTTTGAAAGAAACCTTTGATGCAGGCGGTAATGTCGTGATCCCGTCATTTGCAGTGGGACGTACGCAGGAGATGCTGTATTTCATCCGGGAGATCAAAGAACATGGACTTTTGCCGGAATATTCTGATTTTGAGGTATATCTGGATAGTCCGCTGGCAATTGAAGCGACCAAAGTGTTTACAAAAAATATGCGGGAATGCTTCGATGAAGAAGCAATCAAACTGGTGGATGAGGGGATCAATCCTCTGGTATTTCCGGGGTTGAAGACATCCGTTACAAGTGATGATTCGAAACTGATTAATTTTATCGAAAAGCCGAAAGTAATTATTTCTGCATCGGGTATGTGTGACGCAGGACGGATCCGTCATCATTTGAAACACAATTTGTGGAGAAAAGAATGTACAATTCTGTTTGTGGGATATCAGGCGAACGGGACATTAGGAAGGCGGCTTCTGGAAGGTGAGAAGAATATCAAGCTGTTTGGAGAGCCGATCGAGGTTCATGCCAGAATTGAAAGTCTTCACGGAATCAGTGGTCATGCAGATATGAATGGTCTGATAGCATGGCTGAAAGGATTTAAGACACCGCTTCAGCATGTATTTGTGGTGCATGGCGAAGACACTGTGACGGAAGAATTTGCGCAGAAAGTAGAAGAGACGCTTGGATGTCCGGCGTGGGCGCCATTCCCGAACGGGGAAGTCGATCTGGCTGCGAATGAGATCTTAAACGAAGGTGTGCGGATTGCCGTGAAAGGCAAGAAGCCATCCCAGAAGAAAGCAGACGCTGCATTTGAGCGTCTTATCGCAGCAGGAAGAAGACTTTTGGATGTTATTTACAAACGAGAGGGAATTCCGAATAAAGACAAAGCAAAATTTGAAAGTCAGATCAATAATCTTGCTGATAAATGGGATCGTTGGGAATAGTGAGAAAGAGAAGATCACGGATGGGAGAAATCTCATCCGTGATTTTTGAGTGAAAGGATTTGATTTGTAACAGGTAGTGGCAAATGTTATAATAAAAACAGAGAGGAATTGCATGATAGTATTGATCACAGGTTTTGCAAATTTTGATCGATCAGACATACGATGTGGTTTTGGAACAGTTTGGCCTGGAAGAGGAGGATGTATTATGACAGCAGGTGTGATTTTTTTAGTGTTCAGCAGTTTGATGGGAGTGGTGATCGGGGCGGCAGCAGTTTTAGGTTTTTATGCTGTCCGCAGACGCGGCAGAAAGAAAAAGCAGGAAAAAGAGTCAGAAAAGAAATAAAATGGAGATACTATTTTTCTGGCTTTAAGATAGTATAGATGGATACGTGATCTTGTCAAGGAGTAAAACTTTTTTTATTTTCCGCAAAACCGCATAGACTGCCTACAGATGGTGAATTCTTTTAATTAGAAACAGGACAGGAGGATTCACAAATGGCAGGAAATAAAGTGGAATTATGCGGGGTAAACACAGCGAAGCTCCCGCTTTTGAAAGAAGAGGAAAAGGAAGAGCTTTTTGCAAGGATCAAGGAGGGGGATGAAGACGCAAGAGAACAGTATATCAAGGGGAATTTAAGACTGGTACTCAGTGTGATCAAACGGTTTTCATCCAGCAGTGAAAATGCCGATGATCTGTTTCAGATCGGCTGTGTGGGACTGATGAAAGCAGTCGATCATTTTGACCCCTCAAGACTGGTGAAGTTTTCGACGTATGCAGTTCCGATGATCATCGGTGAGATCAGACGATATCTGCGGGACAATAATTCTATCCGTGTGAGCCGTTCTCTGCGTGATACGGCATATAAAGCAATCTACGCCAAAGAAGGATTTGTGAAGAAATATTCCAAAGAGCCTACGGTGCAGGAAATTGCTGAGGAGATTGGAATATCCAAGGAAGATATCGTGTTTGCACTGGATGCAATCCAGATGCCGGTCAGTCTTCATGAACCGGTATACAGCGACGGAGGCGATACGCTGTACATCATGGATCAGGTGAGTGATAAAAAAAACCGGGAAGAAAACTGGGTAGAAGAGTTGTCGCTGGAGGCGGCGATGGAACGTCTCAATGAACGGGAACGTTTTATCATCCAGCTTCGATTTTTTGAAGGAAAGACACAGATGGAGGTGGCAGAACAGATTCAGATTTCGCAGGCGCAGGTGAGCCGGCTGGAAAAAAATGCATTGAAAATAATGAAACAATATCTGTTGGGCTAAAGGCTGTTATTCTTTCCAGTAACAAAATTTCAGAGAAAACTGCATAAAAATGATTTTACGGTTGAAATTTCCAGAACTTCATACTATGATAAACACGTAGAATAGATGGAGGAGATGGAGACGATGATGTATAAGAGTTGTATTTTTGACTTGGATGGAACACTGACCGATACGCTGGATTCTCTTACATTTTCTGTGAATCTGACCATGAAAGAGATGGGACTGCCAGAGATTACAAGAGAGCAGTGCCGGATGTTTGTGGGAAACGGAAGCAGAGTTCTTCTGGAAAAAGCACTGCGTGCCGCGTCAGAAGAAGCTTTTGAGAGGCTGGAGGAAGCGATGGAAATATATGGGAGAGTCTTCAATGAGAATTGTATGTATCATGTGGCTCCCTATGAAGGAATCGTGCAGCTTTTGGGTACATTAAAAGAGCAGGGAATCAGATGCGCTGTTCTTTCCAATAAACCGGACAGACAGGCGGTTCATGTTGTGGAAACTGTATTTGGAAAAGATCTCTTTTTTAAAGTGCAGGGACAGAAAGAAGGCGTGCCGAGAAAGCCGGATCCGACAGCAGTCCTTCAGATTGCAGGGGAGATGGGAGCGACTCCTGAAGAGACCATCTATATCGGAGACTCCGAGGTAGATATCAGGACCGGACATGCAGCCGGGATGCGCACGATAGGCGTTTCCTGGGGATTTCGAAGCAGAGAGGTCTTAAAGGAAGCGAACGCAGCGTATATCGTGGATACGGCACAGGAGCTTCTGGAACTGATATCCGCATGGGAAGAGAAAAAAGGGAGGTAACGGAGCATGAATGAATACGATGAGGAATGTCTGCTTACGTTTCTGAAAAAACAATCGCAGCTTTTTGACGAGCCGGTGGCAGAGACAATGGAAGAGGCAGAGGCTTTTCTGGAAGACTGTATGGCGGTCGTAGTAGATTCTCTGGATGAAGTAAGAGAATATTTTGAGGAGAGCGGTGCAGACGTGGAGAATATGGATGCGGAAGAACTCGAAGAGGCATCTGAAGTATTCCCGCTTTCAGGTGGACGCTATCTGATCGTGGAAGGGTAAAAGACAATCAAAGATATGCAGGAAGCCGCAGTTTTGTTGACTGCGGCTTTTTCTACGGCCTGCCGGATGGCATTTAGAATGATCTGAGAAGTATAAGGCGCGTCATCGGACAATTCCACGGCGTCCAGTGACTGAGTGTCATAAATCTGGTCGGCAATTTCTTCGATCGCAGGCTGGATCAGAGGAAACATTGTAGTCACGGTTTCATCCAGGTTGGCAAACCGGATGGAATTGATCCTGGAGCTGTCCACAGATACTTCCACTTCCAGATTTGTGTTGTTCAGTGTGAGGGTGGATGTGTAAGTACCAGGTGTATACTGTTTGTGAGATGTTTGCTTTTTGTCTGTATGTCCGGGACCAAACATGACGAAAAGCAGCACGATCAGAAGAATACAAAGGAGCGCGAACACAGCAGTATAGATGAGCTCCTTTGTGTGAAGGACAACGATTTTTGTTTTGGAATCCATAAGAATAATCCCCCTTGTTTTTTATCATTTTATGAGGCATATCCGGAAAATATTCCCGTCTTTTGCGTGACAAAAGCCGGGGAATCCTGTAAAATAGGTAACGCAGTTTAAAAGGACAGATTGGAAAAAGAAGAGGTGGACAACTATGTTTATCATTGTAGGACTTGGAAATCCGACACCAGAATATGAGGGAACGAGACACAATGTCGGATTTGAAGTAATAGATGCACTGGCACGAAAATATAATATTGATGTAGATACGAAAAAACACAGAGCTTATATCGGAAAAGGAATGATTGAGGGGCAGAAGGTAATCCTGGCAAAACCTCAGACTTATATGAATCTGAGCGGGGAAAGCGTCAGAAGTCTTCTGGACTATTATAAAGTGGACGAAGAGCAGGAGCTTCTTGTCATTTATGACGATATCAGCCTGGGAGTGGGGCAGATAAGGATTCGGGCGAAAGGAAGTGCCGGAGGGCATAACGGGATCAAAAATATCATTGCCCATTTGGGTGGACAGGTATTTCCCCGTATTAAAGTAGGTGTGGGAGAAAAACCGCCGAAATGGGATCTGGCTGATTATGTGCTGGGACATTTTTCAAAAGAAGAACAGGAACAGATGGAAGAGGGATATGAACATGCAGTTTGTGCAGTGAAGGAGATTGTGACAGGCAATATCGAGGCTGCAATGAACGAGTATAATCGGAAAAAGAAGGAAAAATAAAATGATGCAGGCTTTTATCGCACCGCTTGCGGAACTTGCAGAATATCAGGAGATTTTACAGAAGCGAAGGAAAGAAAAGGGGATTCTGCAGATCGCAGGCTGTGTCAATTCACAAAAAACACATTTGATGTATGCGCTTGGCGATGGTTTTTCTTACAAGATCATCGTTTTTTCCAGTGAAGAAAAAGCGCAGAAGGCATATGAAGAATATCGCTTTTTAGATTCCGGGGTATTGTATTATCCGGCAAGAGATTTGTTGTTTTACCATGCGGATATCAAAGGAAATTATCTGATGAAGCAGCGGATGGAAGTGATCCGCAGTATGGTGACAAGACAAAAGAATCAGGAGATTACAGTGATCACGACTATGGATGCTTTTCTGGACGGGCTTTCTCCGGCAGAGGAAATCGTTTCGAAGCGGATTCAGATCTCATCCGGAGATACTGTTGATTTTACTAAGCTTCAGGAGAGACTTTCCGGCCTGGGGTATGCGCGGGAAGTACAGATTGAAGGACCGGGACAGTTTGCAGTGCGCGGCGGGATCCTGGATATTTTTCCGCTTACAGAAGAGATTCCGGTGCGTGTGGAGCTCTGGGGCGATGAGGTAGATTCGATCCGGACATTTGACGTAGAAAGTCAGCGTTCGATTGAAAACCTGCAGAAAATTGAGATTTATCCGGCAGTAGAACTGCAGAGTCAGAAGAAGCAGTCTTTTCTGGAGTATTTTCCGACAGAAGAGTCGATCCTGTTTCTGGATGAGCCGCAGAGGCTGATTGAAAAAGCAAATGAGATTGAAGAGGAATTTCAGGAGAGCGTCCGCAAGCGGGAAGAGGCCGGGCTGGAAGAAACGCAGGAGCTTACAGTATATCCGGTGCTGGAAATCTTAAACCGGATCAATCAGTTTTACGGAGTGGCATTTACCGCGCTGGAAGGAAAATGCAGGGGGTTAAAGATCCGGGAAACAGATTATATTCAGACGAAGGGTGTCAATCCGTATAACAACAGTTTTGAGATGCTCACAAGGGATTTGAAGCGGCTGAAAAGAAATCAGTACCGGGTGATCTTGCTGTCTGGTTCCAGGACAAGAGCAAAGCGCCTGGCGGAAGATCTGAGGGATTATGATCTGAGCAGCTTCTACAGCGAAGATATGGATCGTGAAGTGCAGCCGGGGGAAATTATGGTGGCATACGGGCATGTGACACAGGGATATGAATATCCGATGCTGAAATTCATGGTGATCTCTGAAACAGATATTTTTGGCAGACAGAAGAAAAAGAAACGCAGAAAACTATATGAAGGACAGAAAATCCAAAGTTTCTCCGAATTAAAGGTTGGAGATTATGTGGTACATGAAAATCATGGTCTGGGTATCTATCAGGGAATTGAAAAGATTGAAGTAGATAAGATCACCAAAGATTATATGAAAATTTCTTATGCGGGAGGAAGCAGCCTGTATATTCTTGCAACGCAGCTGGATCTGATCCAGAAGTATGCAGGAGCAGATGCAAAAAAGCCAAAGCTGAACAAGCTGGGAAGTAACCAGTGGACGAAAACAAAGAATCAGGTGCGCGGGGCAGTCAGACAGATTGCCAGGGATCTGGTGGAGCTGTATGCGGCAAGGCAGCAGGAGAATGGATATCAGTATGAACCGGATACGGTCTGGCAGAAGGAATTTGAAGAAATGTTCCCGTTTGAGGAGACCGATGACCAGCTGCAGGCGATCGCCGATACCAAGCAGGACATGGAGAGCAAAAAGATCATGGACCGCCTGATCTGCGGAGACGTCGGATACGGAAAGACGGAAATTGCCATTCGGGCTGCATTTAAGGCGATCCAGGACGGAAAACAGGTGGTATATCTGGTGCCGACAACGATTCTGGCACAGCAGCATTACAACACGTTTGTGCAGAGGATGAAAGAATTTCCGGTGCGCGTGGATTTGCTCTGCCGGTTTCGGACGCCTGCCCAACAGAAGAAGACAACAGAAGATCTGAAAAAAGGACTGGTGGATATTCTGATCGGGACGCATCGTGTTTTGTCAAAGGATGTGGAATTTAAGGATCTGGGACTTTTGATCATAGATGAAGAGCAGCGATTTGGCGTGACACACAAAGAGAAGATTAAAAAACTGCGGGAAAATGTGGATGTACTGACGCTGACTGCCACGCCGATCCCGCGGACGCTGCATATGAGTTTGATTGGAATCCGCGATATGAGCGTGCTGGAAGAGGCGCCGATGGATCGGATGCCGATCCAGACATATGTGATGGAGTACAATGATGAGATGGTCCGTGAAGCTATTCAAAGAGAACTGGATCGGGACGGACAGGTGTATTATGTATATAACCGGGTAAGTGATATTGCGGAAATTGCAGATCATGTGCAGAAACTTGTTCCGGACGCGACAGTGGCGTTTGCTCACGGGCAGATGGCGGAGCATGAGCTGGAAAATATCATGTATGATTTCATCAACGGAGACATTGATGTGCTGGTGTCAACAACGATTATTGAGACCGGACTGGATATTTCCAATGCCAATACGATGATCATCCATGATGCAGATCGTCTGGGACTTTCTCAAATGTACCAGCTGCGGGGGCGTGTGGGAAGATCCAATCGGATGGCGTATGCATTTCTCCTGTACCGAAGAGACAAGCTGCTAAAGGAAGTGGCGGAAAAAAGACTGGCGGCAATCCGGGAGTTTACAGATCTTGGTTCCGGATTTAAAATTGCGATGCGGGATCTGGAAATTCGTGGGGCAGGAAATCTTCTGGGTGCAGAACAGCATGGGCATATGGAGGCTGTCGGATATGATCTGTACTGCAAGATGCTCAATGAAGCGGTAAAACAGTTAAAAGGCGGAACCGAGGAGGAAATCTATACGACCGTGATGGATCTGAATGTGGATGCGTATATCCCGAATTCCTATATTCCGAACGAATATCAGAAGCTGGATATTTACAAGCGGATCGCGGGAATTGAAGATGAGGAAGAGATGGATGATATGCTGGAGGAGCTTATCGACCGGTTCGGGGATGTACCAAGAAAGGTACAGCAGCTTCTTCAGATCGCAGGTCTTAAAGCGCTTGCACATTCAGCTTATGTGACGGCAGTGGAACAAAAAGGAGAAGAATTCCGGTTTACCATGTATGAAAAAGCGAAGGTCAATCCGCAGAAAATTCCTCCGTTGATTCAGAGCTACCGGGGAAATCTGGTGTTTAAGGCGGAGGCAGTGCCGTATTTTGTCTATTATAAAAAGGGTAGAAATAAAAAGGAAAAGGATGAAACGGTTCTGGAACTTGTGAAAAAGCTCTTAAATGATATAAAGAGCTTGTTAGAGGAGAAAAAAGACGTTATAATGAAATAATTAGGTACAATTAGAGGAGGAATTTATGGTTGGATTGAAAAAAAGAGGTGTGATCACCGCAGTTGCCGGTATTTTAGCGGCGGTTACGATAACAGGATGCAGTGCTGCCCCTGATAATGATGCTACAGTAGTAACGGTCGGAACAGAGAAGGTTTCGTATGGTGTTGCTAATTTTTATGCGCGTATGCAGCAGGCGCAGTATGAGTCGTTTTATGCAGGCCTGATGGGGATGAGTGCGGACACAATGTGGAGCCAGGAAGTGGAAGAAGGCAAGACATATGAGGAGAATATGAAAGACAGTATTTTAGAGTCTCTGGAAAATATGTATCTTGTAAAACAGCATGCTTCTGAATATAAAGTGGAGTTGACAGACGAAGAAAAGAAGAAGATCGACAAAGCCGCAGAGGAGTTTGTGGAAGACAACACATTGGAGGACAAAGAAGTTGTGTCCGGATATAAAAAATATGTCAAAGAATATCTGGAACTTGCTACGATTCAGCAGAAGATGGATGCACCAATGAAAGAGGGCGTGGATGAAAATGTTTCAGATGAGGATGCAGCACAAAAGAAGATCGAGTATGTCCAGTTCTCTTATACGAAGAAGGATGATTCCGGACAGTCTGTTCAGATGACTGACGATGAAAAGAAGGCAGAAAAAGAAAAGGCACAGACCTTTCTGGATACAGTCAGCGCAGATCCGGACAAGGACATGAATGCAGCAGCTGCTTCGGCAGAAAAAGAAGTGCAGACGGCGACATTTGATTCTGAGTCCAGCACACTGAACGCAGATCTTTTAAAGGCGGCAGATGCGCTGGAAAATGTAGGGGACGTGACAAGCCTGATTGAGACAGACGATGGAATCTATGTGGCGAAGCTGACAAGCAAGCTGGATCGTGAGGCAACAGATCAGAAGAAAAAAGAAATCGTAGAAGAGCGCAAGCAGAAACAGTATGAAGATCAGGTGGAAACATGGCGCAAAGAGACTGACATCAAGGTAGACAAAAAAGAATGGAAAAAAGTAGACTTTGAAGATCAGGGTGTGAATGTAAAACAGACAACGACTGATTCAGAAAAATAGAATGTAGGAAAAAGGAGAAGAAATCCTGAAAAAGTGAGGGGGTTCTTCTCCTTTTTATTTGCGCCGTCGGAAAATCTGTATAAGAACAATCAGCAATAAAAGGGCGGACAGACTGTATCCGAGGAAACTGATCCAAGGGAGTCCAAACCACTTTGGAATGCTGTAAATGTCCGAGGCAAGACCTGATCCGATAAACAGGGCAGCAGAAAGAATCGTCAAAAGCACCCGGTTTGTAATGGAATAAACATCACGGCGGAAATGCTCGCCATCAGAAAGCTGCAGGTTGACTTGTGCCTGCCCGTTTTTTGTAATGTTCAAAAGATCAGAAAGCTGGGCAGGGATGTTGAGGGATTTGTCCAGTGAAGTATAAACCTGGCGTCCCTTATGTTTTAAAATGTGCCTTGCATCCAGCTCATGGATCAGCAGATTGGACATATGTACAGATAAAATCCGCAACAGATTTACATCCGGAGCACATGCACTTAAAGTTCCTTCGATCGTGATCATGCTTCGCGCAAGCAGTGTGACATCCGGGGTAATTGCAAGCCGGTGATCCTTGACCAGCTGCAGGAGCCGTTCGATCAGATCGCCAAGCCGCATGGTGCCGAAGTCCATGGAAACATACTTGCTGACAATATCATCAATATCCGTGTACAGGCGGGCATGGTTGACACGCTCCTGAGGTTCGGCAAACGCGAGTAATACGTTTTTCAGAGAATAAATATCATTCTCAAGAAGTGCCGTGATCGCTTTGCGAAGCAGCAGCTTGGTGTTGGAAGACAGATGTCCTGCCATTCCGAGATCCAGCCATGCAATCTGCCCTTTGCTGATCCAGAGATTTCCAGGATGCGGATCCGCATGGAAAAATCCATCCTCCAAAATCTGTTTGCAGTAGTTTTCCGCTGTCTTTTCGCCAATTTCAGTCATGTCGTAGCCAAGACTTTTTAGTTCCTCTATATGATCGATCTGGATTCCGTCGATATAGTCCATGACAAGAAGTCTTGGAGTCGTCAGTTCGTGATACACCACGGGGCAGGTCGTATAGGCGATTTCTTTTTGGTTGGCGTAAAACAGATCTAGATTGGCGGCCTCTTTTTCAAAGTCAATCTCTTCTCTGGTAGTCTCCCAGAGTTCATCTAAAATCGTATGAAAGTCGATCAGATTTTTAGTTCCCAGTGTCAGTTTTAAAATACCGGAAGCTTTTTTTAAAAGCCGGATATCATTTTCCATCGTCTTTTGGATGGCCGGTCGCTGTACCTTTAAAACAACCTTTGTTCCGTCTTTTAGCTGTGCGGGATGTACCTGTGCAATGGAAGCAGAGCCAAGCGGAGTCTGTTCGATGGAAGAAAAAATGTCAGAGACAGGTCGCTGTAATTCGGATTCAATGATTGAGACTGCAGTCTCATATGGCATGGGGATCACATCGGTACGAAGCCTTGTCAGCTCCTGACAGTATACTTCCGGGAGCATATCGGAACGCATGGACATGATCTGCCCCAGCTTGACATAAGTAGGGCCCAGATCTTCCAGAATCTCGCGGAGCTTGACCGGTGTCAGACCCGAGGTCAGATGGTGTTTTTTTAAAACTTTTAAAATCTCGTTCAGCCGCCTGCCGGAGGCGGCTGAATCTTCTTCCGTGTATGATGGATACCGGGAAGGATCCATTGTTTTTTGTTCTTTATTCATTCTGATTCTTCGGGTGTCCTTTCATCGGAGGTAATATCTGGATCTTCAGGCTGTTCTTTTCTTGCTTCTTCTGTCTGGGCAATCTTTTCTTTCAGAGCGTTTAATTCCTCTTCGGTCATCTGATCGACAGAATTCATGGCATCTGTATAATTCCTGGTAACGGTGACAGAAATATGTTCTTTGACTTTTTCTTTTGCTGTATGTTTCAGTTCTTCATTGAGCATTCTGCCCTGTGCAACGGTCAGTTCGCCTTTTTCTACCAGATCATCGATCAGTTCTTTTGCGTTTTCTGCAGTAGAGGCGACAGCACCTACACCTGCTAAAAATACTTTTCTTAATCCTTCTGTGAATTCCATAAAGACCATCCTTTCTTGAAGTACATGATTGTCATTTGTTGTTTTCTTTATTATAGCACGTATCAGGAGGAATGTTTCTTACTTTTTTGTTAAAAATATGAAAAAAAGTAAGAGGGAAAAAGCAAAATATGGTATAATTTTCTATATCAGACAGGGGAGGAAACAGGTGTGGAAAAAGTGAGAGAGAAGGTACTTTTTGCACTGCAGGAAGTACAGAGAGCAGTGATCGGAAAGCAGGAAGTGACAGAGACGGTGATGAAAGCATTTTTGGCGGGTGGGCATGTGCTGGTGGAGGATATTCCGGGACTTGGCAAGACGACCATGGCGATTGCTTTTTCCAGAGCGATCGGACTGCAGAAGCGCAGGGTGCAGTTTACACCGGATGTACTTCCGTCAGACCTGACCGGATTTACCATCTACCAGAAAGAGAGAAATGCGTTTGTATATCATCCGGGAGCCGTGGTCTGCAACCTGCTTCTGGCAGATGAGATCAACCGGGCGTCTCCGAAGACGCAGTCAGCCCTTTTGGAAGTGATGGAAGAGGGGCAGGTGACCGTGGATGGGAAAACCAGGAAGATTGCTCCGCCGTTTCTGGTGATCGCTACGGAAAATCCGTCCGGCTCCGCAGGGACGCAGTTGCTTCCGGAATCTCAGTTGGATCGTTTTATGGTCTGTGTAAAGATGGGATATCCGACAATTCGCGAAGAGATGGAGATTCTGCGAAAAAATGAGAATGGCCGTACGTCAGATGCCGTTCAACAGGTGATGACAAAGGAAGAACTTGAGGAAGCACAGCGGGAGACTGCACAGATTTTTATGCATGAGCGGATTCTGGAATATCTGGTGCAGCTGGCACAGGCTACCAGGGAACATGAGATGCTGGAGCTGGGGATGAGTCCAAGAGGAACAGTGGCACTTGCAAAGATGGCGAAAGCGGGTGCGTATCTGGCAGGAAGAGAATATGTGGTTCCGGCAGATGTCAGGGGAGTGTTTCGGGAGACTGCACAGCATCGGATCCTGTTAAATACAAGGGCAAGGATCAGCAAAGTAAAACAGAAGGAAGTACTGCAGGAAATTTTGTCCGCAGTAGAATCACCATCATTGAAAAAGCGATAAAAAGGAGCGTATATGGGAAAACGGATGATAACATATCTTCTGGTGCTTGGCGCAGTGGGATATCTGTTTTTGATGTATATTTATCCGGCACTGAGCGGGCTGTTGATTTTTGTGCTTCTGTATCCGGCGGCAGGAATCGTTTATCTTATTTTTGCGGGGAGAGGACTTTCTGCCAGAGTAAAGCGGCTCTCGGATTACGGAGAAAAAGAACAGCAAATGAAAGTCAGTATACAGGTTTGCAGGGAAAGTTCTCTTTGGATCGGAAAGTGCAGGATTCTGCTGGAAATGGAACATGCAGTATCCGGCATCAGACAAAAAGACAGTTTATGGCTTTCTGAAAAGCAGGCAGACTATACATTTGAACCAGACAGGTGCGGAGAGTGGAAGCTGACGATTACAGAAGTGAGAATCTATGATTTTATCGGAATTTTATCTGTGGGTAAAAAGCAGCAGGAAAAGGAGCGATTCACAGTCCTGCCGAAGATCTGTGCAATGCCGGTAGAGATTGGGAGAAGGACGCGGGAATTTCCGGTTGAGCCGGAAACCTATTCCAATGAAAGGGGTGGGCAGGATGCTACGGAAATCTATCAGATCCGGGAGTATCACATTCCGGATCCGGTGCAGATGATCCACTGGAAGATCAGTGCCAAGGCGGGAAAAATGATGGTCAAAGAATCCAGTCATCCTCTTGGATGTGCGGTATGTATCAGACTTTGGCTTTCGGATGCAGCGAAAGATTTCAAAAAGCTGGAGCGTATGATGGAGATTTGTGCTTCACTTTCCAGGACTCTGGTAGAAGAACACTGTATGCACGTTGTGGCATGGTTTGATCAGAAAAACGTCCGTGTTGTGCGATGGCGCGTGAAGGATGAGGAGACGTTTTATGAAATGCTCTGGGAGCTGATGGAAGCAGTCCCTGTAGCGAAACGAGAGGAAGAGCAAAGCGGGTTTGAAGAAGTGTTTCGAACACAGAAATTTTCCAGCGTTCTTGTACTGGATGGCCAGGGGATTCAGGGATGGAATGATACCGGGATTATCCAGGTGTGATATGGGGAGAAGGGGCATGAAAAGAAAAAAGAAGGATTTGAATCAACATAGCTGGAAAGTTCATATCTTACAGTTTCTTACCGTTGGTTTTGCACTGTGGTCCTGGTGGGAGACTGCCGCCGGAGTGAAATTGACGCAGAAATTACCTCAGGATCAGACAGAGAGGTGGATGGCAGTACTTTTGATCACCGGTTTTTTAGGGAGTGTCTGGCTTGGGACAATGCTGGTAAAAAGAAAGAAGCTCCTGCTTTGTATTTCTGCGGTTTTCTATCTTGTACCAGTGATATATGCGGCGGTTTTGACGTATTTCCCGGATCCGAGAGAATGCTGGCTTCAGATGATTGCAGCCGGATTGTATGTGACAGTGCTTACATCGATGTCTTGTAATGTTCTGCAGAATGTCTGCATTGTGGGAATAAGCTTCGTATTTCTGGCATTTTGTTCGGTCCAGCTGGGAGAGCAGATGGAGCCGATGAAAGAAAAAGAAGATGGGGTATATCGGACGACCAGACGATATGTGAAAGAGCATGTAATCCAGAAAGCAGAAGAGACGTGGAATGCATGGAGTGCAGACAGGCAGACAAGAAAAGAAGCACAGACGAAAAAGGAAGAGCAAAAGGAAGAGTCAGAAAAAGAGGAACAAAAAACACAGGCAAAAATCCCGCAGACAGAGCAGAATATGATTCCGGAAGAGACAGGCATGGATTCTTCCGGCGGTATGGAAGATTTGCGGGAGCTGGGCAGCTTTGTCCCCAGGAAGGGTGTGTTGTTCACTGTGACGCAGGAGGAAATGCCGACAGATACGATTTATGTTTCGGAGAAATATGGAAAAGAATATGACGGGGGATCCTGGAGAGAAGGAAGTGCGACGGATCCGGCAAGTGTATATTTGCAGTATCCATCCTCTTTGAAGCAACTTCGCAAATTGTGCAACGAACTGCAGGAAGCAGATTCTTTTGAAGAAGCAGAGCGGTTCGTGGAAGAAACATTAAAACGTCAGGCTGTGTATGATGTAAATCCGGGATCGACACCGTCCGGCGAGGATTTTGCGGAGTATTTTTTGTTTGAAAACCACAAAGGATTTTGTGTGCATTTTGCAACGGCTGCAACCTTGATGTATCGAATGCTGGGGATTCCGGCCAGATTTGCAGAAGGTTATGCCATTCCGGCATCTGCATTTTCACAGCAGGAAAATGGGCAATATGTGGCAGAAGTTGAGGGCAGCATGGGCCATGCCTGGTGTGAAGTCTGGCAGGAGGATACCGGCTGGAAGGTCGAGGATCATACAGGTGCAGCTTCTGCGTTGGAAAATGTGGAGAGGGCAAGAGCATCATCGGATACGTGGCAGCAGATCCGAAAGGCGCTCTTCCAGTGTTTGAAGGTGATCGGCGTTATACTTCTGATGTTCGCGCTGATAATATTGCAGGCGTGGATACGGACTGTGCGGAAACGAAAACGGTGCCGAACGGGATCAATCGATGCAAGGATCCGGTTTGTTTATCAGAGCCTGTACGAGGTTGCAGAGTTTCTGCATCCATCCGGGGAAGATCCATTTTCAATGCAAGGAAAAGAAGCGGTGAAAAAATCTCTTCCGGAACTGGAAGAGGCCGATCTAAACTGGATGTATGACACGATGATGCGCACTATGTTCTATAAAGGCTGTGATATCCGCGATGGAGAACAGATGTATCGTTTGTATGGACAATGCAGAAAAAAAGTAAAACAAGGATTAAACGCCTGGAAAAAGCTGCAGTGGAATGTGATAAAATGTTTTCCATAGATAAAAAACAGATTATGTTTATAAAGAGAAAATGAAGTGACTGTGACAAGTTTTTAGATTTCGTTCATTGCTTTTGCTGAAAGAAACTTGTATACTGGAAACATCTCTGAAAGGAATCCCTTTCAGTTATATCTGAACCGGCAACAGCTGGCATTTCGGATTTTCCCAGTAAAGAAGCAAGAAAAAGCGAATGGAAAACCGGAACGAGGTCTATCATCGAAAAATTAATCGAAAGAATTAGTTATGAAAAGTCCTGTTTCCCGGTAAATTCATTCGGAAAACAGGAGGAATGTGAATGGAAAAAGAGAAGACAACGCAGTTTCTGATGAGACCGAAAAATGACTTTTGTTTCAAACAGTTGATGGCAGATGCACAAATCCGACAGGCATTTTTGTCGGCAGTTACGGGGATTCCCTATGAGGAAATCGAAGAGACAACACTGTTGCCCACCAGTCTTGAGAAACAGTATAAGGAAGACAAGCTTGGAATTTTGGATGTTCGGATCCAATTGAAAAACAGCGGTCAGGTCGATGTGGAGATGCAGGTGGCAGCGTACGAGTACTGGGCAGAGAGAACTTTATTTTATCTGTCAAAAATGTTTACGGAACAGATTCATGAAGGCGAAGGATATGATGTGCTGGAAAAATGTATCCATATCGGGATTCTGGACTTTGAAATATTCGAAGATACGGATGCATTCTATTCTCGGTTTCACTTATGGGAGGACAGCCGGCATATCAAGTACAGTGACAAGCTGGAATTGCATGTATTGGAATTGCCGAAGCTGGCAAAGCACCAGTATCCGGAGACAGAACTGCTAAGTTGGATGCAATTTATCAATGCAGAGACAGAGGAGGAATTCAAAATGGCAGCAGAGAAAGACCCTTATATTGAGAAGGCCTATGAGAGTCTGGTGCATCTGAGTGCAGATGAGAGGGCACGGTTGGAGTATGAGGCAAGAGAAAAGCAGATCCGGGATCACCAGTTCTTTTCAAGAATCTATAAAGAGACGGGATATAGGCAAGGGGTGAAAGAAGGGGAAGTAAAAGGTAGAGAAAAGGGCAGGATTCAGGAATGTATTGAAATTCTACAGGAGATGGGAGAAACGAAAGAACATGTTTTGCTTCGATTGAAGGAGAAGTTTAAGCTCTCAGATACGGATGCAAATCAATATTTAGAAAAATACTGGAAAGAGTGAATTGATATACAAGAAAAAGCAACATTTCATGTTTTGTTGACATGGAATGTTGCTTTCTTTCATGGTGGAAGTTCTCTGTATATAAATCATACTTGTTTTCGGGCTGATTGTGAAATTTTTTGAAACACTGTCAGTAGTCTTCGATTATCTTCTGGATCCATGATGCAGAAGCGGACAAATTCTCCCTCTAATCCGGTGAAGGAAGAACAGTCCCGGATCATAAGTCCTTCCCGGATACAGGCTTCAAATACGTCAGATGAAGTCAGTCCAACTTTTTGGATCTGTACCAGCAAAAAGTTGGCATAAGCCGGATAAACATAGAAAAAAGGAAGTTCACGCAATTTTGTATACATGTATTCACGTTCGGAAAGTATCAAATTGCGTGTCTTTTTTATATAATCTTTGTCCTGAAACAAAAGTTCGCCGGCGAATGCGCCAAGGCTGTTTAATGACCATGGAATCTGTTTGCTCTTCAATTTTTTGAGAAATTCAGCATTTCCGGTGATACCGTACCCGAACCGCATACCAGGAGCGGCAAAAAATTTGGAAACACCACGCAGTACCATCAGATTCTGGAAATTTTGGGTCAAAGGAACTGCGGTGACGGCATCTACATCAGGTGCAAACTCCACGTACGTTTCATCGATCATCACAAAGATGTTGTGATCCTGACAAAACTCCAGCAGCTTTATCAGCTCCGGATGAAAAATTGCGGAAGAAGTCGGATTGTTCGGATTGCATAAAATAAGAAAATCAATCTGCTTTTTAGCCAGCGCCAGACACAGTTCCTCTACAGACAATTGGAAATCCTGTTCTGGTTTCAGATAAAAGCAGTCGATTGTGCTGTCTGAAAATCCAAGTTCTCTGGAGTATTCGGAATAAGTGGGTCCAAGGATCATCGTATGCTTTGGACGGCGCTCTTCAATCAGCAGGGAAATCAGTTCACTGGAACCATTGCCCGGCAGGATAAAGTCTGCAGGAATCTGACAGTATGTGGAGAGTATGTTTCTAAGACTGGTATAGCTCCGATCCGGGTAGGAAGAGAGCAGATCCAGATGAGCTGCAAGAGCTTTTTTTACCTGTTCGGAAAGTCCGAGCGGATTTACGTTAGCACCAAAATTGACAATATCATCTTTTTTTAATCCGTAGTGTTCGCACACTTTTTCAATATCACTTCCGTGAAATTCCAGTTTTGTATTCATGTATACAATCCCCTTTTAAATTCTTTGATTCCACCGTTGCAAGAAATACAGTGTTGATGTTATAATACTTTATTATAGTGTGTTTACAAAAAAATGCAACGTAAGAAGAATGAGCAGGTGACGAATTTGAAGAATAAAATTAAACGCCTTTCAAAAGGAGATTTTCATATTCCACAGCCGGAGATTATTTTCCCGGAGACGCGGATCATCATGCGTGTCGGAGAAGGCGAGATGTACAAAGGAAGCTTTTCTCTCCAGAATCAGGGAGAGGGGACAATCCGTGGACTGGTTTATCCATCGTCTTTTCGGGTACGCTGTGAGGAGCAGGGATTTGATGGGAATCCGGTGAACATCTCTTATACATATGACGGATCCGGTCTGGTTCCGGGACATGTGGAACACGGAAAATTTACCATTGTGTGCAATGGCGGAGAGTATGAGGTGGCATTTACTGCCATTATTGAAAAGCCGTTTGTAATGACAACTTATGGAAAAGTACAGAGTCTGGAAGATTTTAAGAAGCTGTCTTTTCGGGATCCGGCGGAGGCAGAAAAGCTGTTCCGTTCCAGAGATTTTTATGAGATCCTGAAGTATGAGGATAAGCGGATTCAGGCATTGTATGACAATATGAGAAAATGGGAGCTGGATCAGCAGGCGTTGGAAGAGTTTTTGGTGGGCTGCAAGCAGAAAGAGAAGATTTTTCTGACGCTGGAAGAGGAGAGCAGGGCATTTATTTCTCTTCAGGAATCCAGAAAAGATACCTTTACGATCAAGAAGAATACGTGGGGATATCTGACCATTGATGTACGTACCGAAGGTGAATTTTTAAGTGTGGAGCATACCAAGGTTACTACGGAGGAGTTCATCGGGAATGCGTATCGGCTGGAATATATCATCGACTATACAAAGCTCCATCGGGGAAGCAACTTCGGGCAGATCATCCTGGAGTCCCCGTATGAGATACTGACCTATGAGATCGTGGTAGAGAAGGATGTCTGCAGAGATGAAGAGAGACGGGAGCGGGATAAAGAGTTTGCAAGTATTTTAAAGCGCTGTCTTGTTTATGAGAGCGGCAAGCTGGATATGAACACCTGGTGCGAGGAGTCCTTAAAGAAGATCGAGCATTTGCGGAGTCTGGATGAGGACAATGAGATGTATCTTCTGGTACATGCACATATCTGTCTTTTGGGCAAACGGTTTGAAGAGGCAAAATGGATTCTGGAATCTTACAATTACAACCGGTTTGCAATCGGAAAAAATGTAGAGATCAGTTCCTATTATCTGTATCTGACCACGCTGCTTTCCAATGATTCGATCGGGACACGCAGAGTGGCAGAAGAGCTTTCAAAATCCTATATGAAGCATCCCGACAGCTGGAAGATCCTCTGCATGCTGGTGAATGTAGACTCTGAGTACAAGATCATCAGTGAACGTCTCAGAGCTTTGGAGCATCACTTCTATGAGGAAAAGACACGCAGTATCTGGTTCTATCTGGAAGCCTTCCGGTGTTTCCGTGAGAAGAGTTCTTCCTTGAAAAAACTGGGCATCTTTGAAGTGCGGGTGTTGTATTTTGCAGCTAAACACAAACTGATGACAAAGGAACTGGCATTATATACAGCCAATCTGGCAAGTCAGCTGAAAAGCTTTGACCGCTATCTTTATGAGACTCTGGTGCTTTCCTACGGGATGTATGAAGAGTCCATGATCCTGACTGCAATCTGTACACTTCTGATCAAGGGAAGCTGCATGGAAAACTGCTTTTTTAAATGGTATGAAAAAGCAGTGGAGTCGGAATTAAAGATTGCACAGCTGTACGAGTTTTATATGGCTGCGATCCAGCCTGGCAGAGTCAATAAAGCACTGCCGCGTTCCGTGTATCTTTACTTTATGCATGGAAATAATCTGGATTTCCATAAACGGGCGCTTTTGTATTCAAACCTGATCACTTATGAGGATGAATCCAGTGAGATTTATGCGCATTACAGAGATGAGATGGAAGCGTTTGCGTGGAATCAGCTGGAGCGCAGAAATATTGATCCCATGCTCCGCATTATATACAAGCGTTTTCTGACAGAAGATTCTATGGAAGCAGAGCAGATCAAAGCACTGTATGATATCTGCCATGCTTATGAGATCACAACAAAGGTACCGAATATGAAATTTATTCATGTGATCGCAGAGGATGGAACGATCACGCAGAAGGCGCCGTATACGGACAAAGGGGCAAGGGTATTTTTGTATGCAAAGACAGACCGGCTTGTATGGGAAAGCAAGGATGGAAGACATTATACAGATTCTATTCCATATGAAAGCAAGCGCCTGTTCTATGAGCTTCGTTACATGGATATCTGCAAGCGGTATATGAACAGTCTGAAGCAGAACCGTCAGGAGGAGAAGGTAGAAGAGCTTTCTCTTGAGACTGTGCGCAAGTATGGCATTGAAAATTACGGGGAAGAAGAGATCATGGGACTGTGCAGCCGTACGATCCGTGAAAACAATTATGAATGTGATGATTTCCTTACCTACGTGTGTTTTGAGATGTTTAAAAGAAAGCAGTTTGACAGAGTGATCCTGACGTATCTTGCGAATTACTACTGCGGAGCGACTACAGACATGAAACTGCTCTGGAGAGAAGCAAGAGAGTATGAGGTACACACTCAGAAGCTGGCGGAGAGGATCATCACACAGATGTTGTTCTCGGAAGAGTTGTTCGGAGAGGTTCCGATCTTTGAAGAATATTATGAAGAGGGAGCTTATTTCAGACTGCAGCAGGCATATCTGGCGTATATGTCCAGAGAATATGTAGTGGAAGAGCGCAGGATGAGCAGAAGTATTATTGATATCATCTGTAAGGAATATGAAAAGGGTGAAGAAACGATCGACATCTGCAAGATCGCCGTATTAAAATATTATTCCACCAGAGAATATACGACGACTGTGCGTAAGACTCTGAAAAAATTCTTACAGGAGCTGTGCGGCAAGCAGATTTATTTTCCGTTCTTTCTGGCATACGAAAAGGAATGGCTCATTGAGCTGCAGCTTTGGGATAAGACGCTGATCGAGTACAAAGGGCAGAAGGGAAGCCGTGTAATGCTCTACTATCAGCTTCAGAAAGAAAATTCAGAGGCGGTAGATTATGCTACAGAGGTGCTTACGCCGATGTATGAGAATCTCTATGTGAAGAAATTTGTGCTGTTCTCCAACGAGCGGTTGAAATATTATTTCAAGGAGACCATTGATGGCAACACTTACCGAAGTGATAAAGAGTGCTGCATGAAGGATGCTGTGTTTGGAGAATCCGGGCGATATGGACGACTGAATGATATTTTACTTTCAGAGGGCAGTGAAAAAGAAGAAAAGATGAAAGCATATGCACAGGAAGATGCAATCGCCGCGCATATGTTTGAACAGTATTAAGGAGGCTGACTCCTATGGGACAAGGCAATATTATAGGTTACGAGATCAATGAAAAGACCTGTCAGATCAGTTTTTATAATGAAGAAATGGCAGAGCCGGAGACGATGGAAGTAGATGCGGATAATTACCAGATCCCTCTGGTCATCGGAAAGCTGCGTGATACCTGGGCATACGGAAAAGAAGCAAAACGTCTGGCCAGCTTGAAAGAAGGATTCACCGTAAACCGGTTACTGGATAAAAGCCTGGCAGGGGAAAAAATTGAATTTGGAGAAGAATCCTATGAAGCAGTGTGGCTGCTTGCTAAATTTATCGAACTGTCGCTTCAGTCGTTTCCCAAGATCAACGGGATCGTGTTCAGCGTTCCGGAGCTGACGGAAGAGCTGGCGCAGATGCTGCGGGGAATCGCAGTACGGATGAATATTGATAAACGGCATATTTTCATTCAGGATTACAAAGAGAGTTTCTGCAATTATCTGTTTTATCAGCCAAAAGAACTCTGGCAGTATGAGGCGGCGTTGTTTTGCTGTGACAGAAATGAGATTAAAGCGTATATGCTCAGAAGGCTGAAGCCGGGGCTTGGAGGCGGAAAGACGATTTTTGTGACAGTGGACGAAGTGGCAAGTGCACATATAAAAGAACTGGCAGCCGTGTATCCGGTGCTCAATGCGGACAAGGCAAAAGATGCGGATATGAGATTCTGCCGGTTTATTGAAGGCGTGTTTGACAAGCGGATCGTATCTTCGGTCTTTCTGACCGGAGAGGGATTTGAGAATAACTGGTATCCGACTTCTCTGAGAGTCCTGTGCAATGGAAGAAGGGCGTTTATCGGAAACAATCTGTACAGCAAGGGTGCCTGTTATACCGCATACCGCAAGATGTTTATGCACATTGAGGATCCGGTTTATCTTTCCGAAGACAAGCTGACAGATCAGATCACTGTGAATATGCGGGTGAATGGACAGGAGATGTGGTATCCGATCGTATCCTGGGGATCGCACTGGTATGAATCCAACAATCAGTGGGAAGTGCTTTTAGAGGATACAGAAGATATCGAGCTTCATATTGAGTCTCTGGTACAGGGTACGTTAAAGACGGAGGTGATCCCGCTTGGAAGGCTTCCCAAGAGAGGCGAGTATTCCATGCGGCTTCAGATCGAGACGTTATTTTTAGATGAAAAAACATGTAAGATCACGGTGCGGGATGTAGGATTCGGAGAGTTTTTCCCGCCGACCGATTTTCAGGAAGAGAAGATTATACATTTAGGAGGAAATGATGGGAAGTTTAATTCTATGTCATGATCAGCATGCGGCCCATCCGTATGAAATTACGAGGATCCACTGTAAGATATTTACAATGGAAGAGCTGTGCTATTATCTCTGCAATAATCTCTACCTGATCGATTATACGATTATGAACGAGCAGCTGTGCGGATGGCTGGAAGAGGACATCGGGAAAAGGGAGCTTGCAGACCAGCTTCGGGATGTGATCCGGATGCGGGGAAGTGTGGAAAAATTTGTACTCACGATTTTGAAGAGTTCCGGAATCTACAAGGAAGCGGAGATGATCCGAATCCAGAATGTTCTGGAGCGGCTCAAAAACCAGAAGGACATTGAGCGGCAGAAATACAAAGGAGACAATCTTCTGGAAAGTGGAGAAGTGGAAGAAGCGATCCTTGTGTATCAGGCAATCTTAAATGAAGGGGAGGATGAGAATACAGATCCCAAGTTTTATGGAAAGATCTATGCAAGTCTGGGGTCTGCCTATGGAAGAATGTTCCTCTATCAGCAGGCGGCACGGATGTATGACAGGGCGTATCAGATCTGCGAAGATCCAAAGTTGTTAAAGCCGTATTTGTATGCGTCTTATAAGTATATGTCGATGGAGGAATATCATATCCTTCTTACGAAAAATGACACCTATGCGGAGATCAATACAGAGCTGCGCAGCGAGATGAAAGAAATCCGGGAAGGAATCCAGATGGAGATGTCAGAGCAGCTGACAGACAAGTGGAAACAGCAGTACCGGAGGAGTCACATATAGAGTATTTAGTAAAAGTATCCAAATCAGAGTGATCAGATTTGGATATTTTTTTGAATTAATGTGATTGATTTCGATTGAAAATGATTATATTATAAGGATAAAGGAAACGAAAATGATTGAAAATGAAAGAAAGGATGAGGAAAATGCTGGCAGAAGAGCGGTTTCGCGAAATTCTTAAGATCGTAAACGAAAAAAAAACAGTGACTGTAACAGAGCTGACAGAACTTCTGGATACTTCAGAGTCTACGATCAGAAGAGACCTGACACAGCTTCATAAAAGAGGAGCCTTGTTGAAAGTCCACGGGGGAGCAACTGTACTGAATGGGGCATATACGACAAAGGATGCAAAGGTTTCAGAAAGAGAGGGGCTGTATGTAGAGGAAAAACGCAGCATTGCAAAGCTGGCAGCGGCTCTGATCGGTCAGGAGGATTTTGTTTATATCGATGCAGGAACGAGCACAGCGTCATTGGCAGAGGCGATTTCAGAGAGGGAGGCCGTGTATGTGACGAATGGAATTCTGCATGCAAAGTGTCTGGCAGAAAAAGGCTGCCGGGTGTTTTTGCCGGGAGGCGAGCTGAAAGAGGATACACAGGCTTTAGTCGGAGGAGCTGCGGTAGAGTGGCTGAATAAGTATAACTTTACAAAAGGCTTCTTTGGCACGAATGGAATTCATCTGGAGAAAGGGTATACGACACCGGATATCAGCGAAGCACTGGTAAAAGAAGCTGCAATGAAGAGATGCAGAGAGGCATATGTTCTGGCAGATTCGAGCAAATTCGGTCATGTATCATCCGTCACATTTGCGAGGTTTGAAGATGCACAGATCATTACGGATCATATCAGTGATCCGGTATTTCAAACATGCAGTAATATAGAGGAGGCAGAATCATGATTTATACAGTGACATTCAATCCATCATTAGACTATGTAGTACAGGCAGAACAGCTGGTGCCGGGAGAAATCAACCGGACAACAAGTGAAGCAGTTTATCCGGGAGGAAAAGGAGTCAATGTTTCTGTGATCCTTTCCAATCTGGGTCTGGAGAGTACAGCATTTGGATTTACTGCGGGATTCACAGGAAAAGCATTGCAGGAGATGCTCCTGGAGTTTGGCGCAAAGACAGATTTTATACCGCTTGCAGACGGGCAGACAAGGATCAATGTCAAGATCAACGCAGGACAGGAGACAGAGATCAACGGACAAGGACCAAAGATTACAGAAACAGCGATCCAGGAGTTGTTTGAGAAGCTGAAATCCTTGAAGGCAGGAGATGTACTGGTTCTGGCGGGCAGTATTCCGTCGACTCTGCCGGAGAATATTTATGAATGGATTCTGATGTGTTTGAAAGATAAGGATGTCAAAGTTGTGGTAGATGCTACAAAAGATCTGCTGTTGAATGTATTGAAATATCATCCGTTTTTGATCAAGCCGAACAATCATGAACTTGGAGAAATGTTCCAGACGACGCTTACTACAGAAGAAGAGATCATCGCTCATGCGAAAAAGCTGCAGGAAAGAGGTGCAAGAAATGTACTGGTTTCTATGGCAAAAGACGGAGCGATCCTTGTGACAGAAGACGGTGAGATATACAAAAAGCAGCCGCACAATGGCACGGTTGTAAATTCTGTCGGTGCCGGAGATTCTATGGTGGCAGGATTTCTGGCGGGATATCTCAATACTGGCTCTTATGAGCGTGCACTGGAGCTTGGAACTGCAGCGGGAAGTGCGACGGCATTTCAGTCCTGGCTGGCATCCAGGGAGGATATTGTAAAACTGCTGGACAGACCGTACAGCGAATATCAGATTTGAAAGGGAAAAGGTATGAAAATCACGGATCTTTTGAAGAGAGAAAGTGTGGAGCTTTCCAGAACACCCGAAAGTAAGGGACAGGCCATTGATCAGATGGTAGAACTGATGGCAAAAGGAGGAAATATCAACGATCTACAGCGTTATAAAGAAGGTGTGTTAAAGAGAGAAGAGGAAGGAACGACAGGGATCGGAGAGGGAATTGCCATTCCTCATGCAAAGACAGATGCCGTCAGTGCACCGGGTCTTGCTACGATGCTGGTTCCTCAGGGTGTGGATTATGATGCACTGGACGGACAGCCGGTACATATGATTTTTTTTGATCGCAGCACCGAATACAGAAGATAATGTGCATCTGGAAGTACTCAGCCGTCTTTCCATGCTTTTAATGGATGACGAATTTCGGACAAATCTGCTGGATGCAGCGGATGTAACAGAATTTCTGGCACACATTGATGAGGCGGAGAGAAAGAAATTTCCTGAAGAGTACGGAGAAGAAAAACAGACGCAGGATCAGCCGGAAGAGGGATACCGGGTACTGGCAGTTACTGCATGTCCCACAGGGATTGCCCACACATATATGGCGGCGGAAAGCCTGGAAAACAAGGCGAATGATGTTCCCGATTCTGGCAGGATATATCGCCATGGCGCTTGCGGACAGACCGGCATTGATGCCCGGAATCGTAGGAGGTCTTCTGGCAAAAAGCGGTATGACAATGGCTGCAGAGGAGGCCGGCTGGGTGTCTTCTGGTTTCTTTGGCGCACTGATCGCAGGTTTTGCGGCAGGACTGATCATGCTCGGTTTAAAGAAAATTCTGGAAAAGCTTCCAAAAGCGCTGGAGGGAACAAAGCCGATGCTTTTGTATCCGTTTTTGGGAATCGCGGCAATGGGAGCCCTTATGGTATTTGTGGTCAATCCGCCGGTCGGAGCGTTCAATGAGTGGCTGAATCAGGTGCTGGCAAGTATGGGAGAATCCAGCAGAGTCCTGCTCGGAGCAGTGCTTGGAGGTATGGTTCCGCCGATCGGAATTGCTCTGGCGACACTGTTTTTTAAAAACCGGTTTACAAAGAGTGAACAGCAGACAGTGGCAACGAATTTCATTATGGGACTTTCCTTTATCACAGAGGGGGCAATCCCGTTTGCAGCTTCCGATCCGCTGCTGTTTCTGGCTGCCGTTGCGGCAGGTTCTGTCGTGGCAATGCTTGGAATCGTTCTGCTGAAAAAACCGCTTGCAGCAAAGTGAGAAAATGTGCAAAAAAATCAGAACAAAAATTGCGAAAAGTGATAAATAAAGCACAATATATAAGAACATCTTATTTATCTGTTGAGAAATAAATAATAAGCCACAGGAAATACAAGGCAGAGGGAATATTGATTTTCCCTCTGCCTTGTATTATAATCTATCTGCGGGATGTGCCGATAATCCCAGATCGAGTGAATGAAATTTAAGAAAAAGGACAGGTGTGAACGTATGAAAAAATTAGAACAGCTTTACGAAGGAAAAGCAAAGAAAGTATTTGCGACAGAAGATCCGGACGTTGTGATCGTAGACTATAAAGATGATGCGACAGCATTCAATGGAGAGAAGAAAGGAACAATCGTAGGAAAAGGTGTGATCAACAACCGTATGACAAACTACATTTTCCAGGTTCTGGAAAAAGAAGGTGTTCCGACTCACTATGTAGAAGAACTCAGCGACCGTGAGACAGCTGTAAAAAAAGTGGAGATCGTACCACTTGAAGTGATCGTCCGCAATGTGGCAGCGGGAAGCTTTTCTAAAAAACTCGGTATCGAGGAAGGAACAAAATTGTTAGCACCTACTTTAGAGTTCAGCTATAAAAATGACGATCTTGGAGATCCGATGATCAATGATTATTTTGCAATTGCAATCGGAGCTGCAACAAGAGAAGAGATCGACAAGATCACAGAGTACACATTCAAAGTGAATGAAGTCTTAAGAAAATTCTTTGATGAGGCAGGAATTGAACTGATCGACTTTAAAATCGAATTCGGACGTTTCCATGGAGAGATCATCCTTGCAGATGAGATTTCACCGGATACATGTCGTCTGTGGGATAAAGAGACCCATGAAAAACTGGACAAAGACCGTTTCCGCAGAGATATGGGAAATGTAGAAGACGCATATCAGGAAGTCTTCAGACGTATTGGAATTAAATAGAAGGAGTTCATCCATGAGTGATTTTGAAAAAGTGGTAACAGGGCTGGGAGAAGAATGCGGAGTATTTGGCGCATATGATATGGACGGACAGGATGTTGCGTCTTCCATTTATTACGGACTCTTTGCACTCCAGCACAGAGGTCAGGAAAGCTGCGGCATCGCAGTAACTGACACATACGGACAGCGCAAGGTGCTGTCACGTAAAGGGTTGGGGCATGTAGATGATGTGTTCAACGAAGAGACGTTACATGAATTGAAAGGAAATCTGGGAGTAGGACATGTACGGTATTCTACAGCGGGAGGTACCCGTGTGGAGAATGCACAGCCTCTGGTAATCAATTATGTAAAAGGAACTCTGGCTATCGCACACAATGGAAATCTGGTCAATGCAGTGGAGCTTCGGGAGGAATTGTCAAAGACAGGTGCAATTTTCCAGACGACTATTGATTCAGAGGTTATTGCTTATCATGTGGCAAGAGAGCGTCTGAATGTTTCTAAGGCAGAAGATGCAGTAAAAAATGCTATGAAGAAGATCAAAGGAGCCTATGCGCTGGTGATCAGCAGTCCGAGAAAGATGATCGGGGCAAGGGATCCGTTTGGATTGAAACCACTCTGTATCGGAAAACGGGACAATACGTATTTTCTGGCATCTGAAAGCTGTGCGATTGCAGCAGTCGGGGCAGAGTTTGTAAGAGATGTCCTTCCGGGTGAGATCGTAAGTATTACAAAGCATGGCATGTCTTCGGACATGAGTATGGCGCTGCCGGAAGAAAAACGTGCGAGATGTATTTTTGAATATATTTACTTTGCAAGAACAGACAGTACGATCGATGGAGTCGGAGTCTATCATTCCAGAATTGTTGCTGGAAAAGCACTGGCACAGTCTTATCCGGTAGAGGCAGATCTGGTGGTTGGTGTTCCAGATTCCGGCCTTGTGGCTGCCATGGGATATTCACAGCAGTCCGGGATTCCTTATGGAACCGCGTTTCATAAAAACAGTTATGTAGGACGTACATTCATTAAGCCGAAACAGAGTGAGCGTGTGTCCAGTGTGAAGATCAAGCTGAACGTGATTCCGGAAGTGGTAAAAGGGAAGCGGATCGTTATGGTGGATGATTCCATTGTTCGAGGAACGACCTGTGCAAATATCATCAAGATGTTAAAGAAAGCAGGAGCGACAGAAGTACATGTGAGAATCAGTTCTCCGCCGTTTTTACATCCGTGCTATTTCGGAACAGACGTGCCGTCTAATGAGCAGCTGATCGCGCACTCTCATACAACAGAGGAGATCCGTGAGATGATCGGAGCAGACTCTCTGGGCTATATGGAAGTAGAAAAATTAAAAGATATGGTAGGCGATCTGAAGTTTTGTGATGCCTGCTTTACAGGAAATTATCCGATGGAGGTGCCGGGAGAAGATATCAGTCTGGCATTTGAATAGGAAAAAAGGAGAATACGATTATGAGCAATGACCGTTATGTAAGTCCGTTGTCCGAGCGCTATGCAAGCCGTGAGATGCAGTACATCTTTTCACCGGACAAAAAGTTCAGAACCTGGAGAAAACTCTGGATCGCACTGGCAGAGACAGAAAAAGAACTGGGACTGAATATTACAGACGAGCAGATAGAAGAATTGAAAGCGCATGCGGAGGACATCAATTACGATGTTGCAAAAGAGCGTGAGAAAGTAGTAAGACATGATGTTATGTCACATGTGTATGCATATGGTGTGCAGTGTCCGAAAGCGAAAGGAATCATCCATCTGGGAGCAACCTCCTGCTATGTAGGGGACAATACAGATATGATCGTAATGTCAGAGGCTTTAAAGCTGGTGAGAACAAAACTGGTCAATGTGATCGCAGAACTGGCAAAATTTGCAGATGCACAGAAATGTCAGCCGACACTTGCATTCACACATTTCCAGCCGGCTCAGCCAACTACGGTAGGAAAGAGAGCGACTCTCTGGCTGCAGGAATTTGAGATGGATCTGGAAGATCTGGATTATGTTCTGGGAAGTTTAAAACTTCTTGGATCCAAAGGAACGACAGGAACCCAGGCAAGCTTTCTGGAGCTGTTTGACGGAGATCAGGAGACGATTGATAAGATCGATCCAATGATCGCAGAAAAGATGGGATTTAAGGCATGTTATCCGGTATCCGGACAGACTTATTCCAGAAAAGTGGATACAAGAGTATTGAATGTACTGGCCGGAATTGCGGCAAGTGCGCACAAATTCTCTAATGACATCCGACTTCTTCAGCATTTGAAAGAAGTGGAAGAGCCGTTTGAGAAGACACAGATCGGTTCTTCTGCCATGGCATATAAGAGAAACCCGATGAGAAGTGAAAGAATCGCGTCTCTTTCCAGATATGTGATGATCGATGCATTGAATCCGGCAATCACCTCTGCGACGCAGTGGTTTGAGAGAACACTGGACGATTCTGCAAACAAGAGACTGAGTGTGCCGGAAGGATTTCTTGCAATCGACGGAATCCTGGATCTGTGCCTGAATGTTGTGGACGGGCTTGTAGTATATCCGAAAGTCATCGAGAAACGTCTGATGTCAGAACTTCCGTTTATGGCGACAGAGAATATCATGATGGATGCGGTAAAAGCCGGAGGAGACAGACAGGAGCTGCATGAGAGAATTCGTGAGCTTTCCATGGAAGCCGGACGCAATGTCAAAGAAAAAGGTCTGGACAACAATCTTCTGGAGTTGATCGCAGCGGATCCTGCGTTCAACATGAGTCTGGAAGAGCTGAAAGAGACGATGGAACCGCAGAAATATGTAGGTCGTGCGAAAGAGCAGGTAGAGTCGTACTTAAATAATGTGATTTATCCGCTTCTGGAGGAAAATAAAGAAATTCTCGGAGTAAAAGCTGAGATCAATGTTTAGTTTTGCCATAACAGGCAAAGGAGAAGGAGTGTTGCAAAAGAGCAGCATTCCTTTTTCGCATACCAAAGAAAAAGCAGGGAGAATGGAAAAAGAATGAGAACAAGTGGCGATTGCGTTTGGGAGAAACAGCATATCTGGAACATACCGGATGGATTAAAGAAAGTGATTGCAGGAGTTGTGACGGTCAGCCTTTTGGTTGGAATCGGTGATGCCGTCAGTATGGTACCGTTACAGGAAGATATGAGGTCATATGCTGCGACTGCGGGTGAAACGATACGATGGAGTGTTCCGATCCGGTTGGGACAGATGGTAAAACAGGAGAGTATCCGGACCTATACACTGGCAGAAATGGAGAAACATGTGCAGATAGAAACGGAGAAAGTAGCTGAAGCTTCGTCAGCCATGCCACAAGAAGAAGCGGTAGAACCGGTGGAGACAGTGCAAAGTCAGACCATACAGCCAGTGATTCCTGAGACGATGCCGGAAGAAATTGTGAATACCTTACCAGGGGAAGATATGACACAGGAAGAGTCTCCGGCAGAGGCGTATATATATTATCAGGGGTTCAAAATTGATCAGGAGGGAATGATCTGTGGATTTGACCCTGCAAAAAGCGAGATGATGGATGGATATCTGGAACTGCCGTCAGAAAATTGTATTGGAATTCGAAGAGGAACGTTTTCGGGAGTTGGAACCGGCATTTTTGAAATTTATATTCCGGAGAATATTCAGAATATAGAAAACGGTGCGTTTTCTGAACTGGGAGAACTGACATGGATCGAAGCAGGAGGCACAGGTGAATATACGGCAAGAGATGGGATTTTATTTTCCGGAACAGAGCTGGCAGCGTTTCCTGCCGGAAGAACTGGAATTTTTGAGATGCCCAAGGATGTGACTTCGATCCGTGCATCTGCATTTGCCAATACAAACCTGGATAAAATAGATATGAGAAACTGTATTTCGATTTTGTGTGATGAAGGAATATTCGGAGACGGGGCAGGCTGCGAGATCATGGAGGGGAAGAATGGAATATAAACAGATATTGAATATTGCGGTTCTTGCAGGAGAAATCATGCTCAGAAGTGGAGCGGAGACCTATCGTGTGGAGGATACCATGAAGCATATTCTCAACACCGCGAGAACAGAAGTGGCAGAGGCATTTGTTATGATGACAGGGATTGTTGCTACTTTGGATAATCCGGACATGGAAATGCTCACCGCTATGCGCAGAGTTCATGACCGCGGGACGAATATGCATCGTATTGTGCAGGTAAATGAAATATCCAGAAGATACTGCAGGGGAGAGATGACAGTTGAGGAAACATATAAAGAGTTGAAACAGATCAAGGGAAAACAGTATTCAGTGGCGGTATATAATCTGGCGACGATTCTGGTTCCGGTCGGGTTTGCTCCTCTTTTTGGAGGGGGAGTGAAAGAGACTCTGGTCTCTGCGGCAGTAGGATGTATCCTGGCATTTTTGATTACACTGGGCAAAAAAATCCAGATGAGCAGCTTTATTTTGAATGCAATCTGTGCATTCGGGGTAGCAGTGACAGCTGCCTGTGTGAATAGGGTTACATCCGGCTGGAATCTGGATATCGTGATCATCAGTTCTCTGATGCCCCTGGTGCCAGGTGTAGCGATCACCAATGCGATCCGGGATACGCTGCGGGGGGATTATATTTCCGGAGGTGCCAGGATACTGGAGGCATTTTTGACAGCAGCTGCAATCGGGCTTGGAGCAGGTACCGGGATGATTTTTGTAGGAGGTATCGTATGAGTGTGTTGATGGGAGTGGTGGGAAGTTTTGTTGCGATCATTGCGTTTTCTGTACTTTTGGAGACACCCGGAAAATATCTGTGGCAGACGGGTGTGGTCGGAGCAATAGGAGGCGGTGTTTATCTGCTTTGTACACACCGTGGAGTGGATGTGGTGCCGGCTTCTTTCTTTTCTGCGCTGGCAATTGCGTTTATGGCACATCTTTTTGCAAGGATTTTCAAAGCGCCGGTGACGGTGTTTCTGATTGCAGGAATCCTGCCGACCGTGCCGGGGGCCGGAATGTACAGAATTGCCTATTCTATCGTTGCCAATGACAGGGCAGGATGTGCCTATTATCTGCTGCAGACACTGGAGATTGCGGGGATGATTGCACTGGCAATTTTTATTGTGGATGCCATTTTCCGGGTTCACATCCCCTTGTCAAGGCGGAATAGTTAAGATATAATAGAAAAGATGACGTAAATAGAAAATGGAGAAGATAAAGATGAGTAAAGTAAGAACAAGATTTGCACCAAGTCCGACAGGACGGATGCATGTAGGAAATCTGCGTACAGCATTATATGCATATTTGATCGCAAAACACGAGGGTGGAGACTTTATCCTCAGAATTGAAGATACAGACCAGGAGAGATTCATGGAAGGAGCACTGGACATCATTTACCGTACTCTGGAAAAGACAGGTCTCATTCACGATGAAGGACCGGACAAGGATGGTGGATATGGTCCGTATGTGCAGAGCGAGAGAAATGCTTCCGGAGTGTATTTGAAGTATGCAAAGCAGCTGGTAGAGCAGGGCGACGCGTATTACTGCTTCTGTGATAAAGCACGCCTGGATTCCCTGAAGACTTCTGTTTCTGAAGACGGAACAGATATCGTTGTGTATGACAAGCACTGTCTGGGGCTGAGCAAAGAAGAGGTAGAGGCCAATCTGGCAGCAGGAAAACCTTGGGTGATCCGTCTGAACGTACCGAATGAGGGAACAACCACATTCCACGATGAGATTTACGGAGATATCACGGTTCCGAATGCAGAACTGGATGATATGATCCTGATCAAATCCGATGGATTCCCGACTTACAATTTTGCGAACGTGATCGATGACCATCTGATGGGAATCACACACGTTGTCCGCGGAAATGAATATCTTTCCTCTGCACCGAAATACAACCGTCTGTATGAGGCATTTGGATGGGAGATTCCGGTTTATGTACACTGTCCGTTGATCACGGATGAGAACCATAAAAAACTAAGTAAACGCTGCGGACATTCTTCCTATGAAGATCTGATCGAGCAGGGATTCCTTTCAGAAGCAGTGGTCAACTATGTGGCACTTCTTGGATGGAGCCCGTCGGACAACCGCGAGATCTTTTCGCTGGAGGATCTGGTAGAGGCATTTGATTACCGCCATATGAGCAAGTCACCGGCTGTATTCGATCCGGTAAAACTCAAATGGATGAACGGGGAATACATGAAAGCCATGGAAGAAGACAAGTTCTATGAGATGGCAGAGCCGTATCTGAAAGAAGTCATCACAAAAGACTATGATCTGAAAAAGATTGCGAAGATGGTGAAGACCAGAATTGAAATCTTCCCGGATATTAAAGATCAGATCGATTTCTTTGAAGAGCTGCCTGAGTATGACACTGCTATGTATACACACAAGAAGATGAAGACAAATGCAGAGAATTCTCTGGAAGTTTTAAACGATGTCCTTCCGATCCTGGAAGCACAGGAAGATTACAGCAATGACGCGTTGTTTGAAACATTAAAAGGATATGTAACAGAAAAAGGAGTGAAGATCGGATTTGTAATGTGGCCGATCCGAACAGCGGTATCCGGAAAACAGAACACACCGGGCGGTGCGACAGAACTGATGGAAGTTCTCGGAAAGGAAGAATCCTTAAAGAGAATCCGTGCCGGTATCGCATTACTCCAGGCAAATTAGAAAGAGGTATTTATGAGTTTTAATCAGGCTCAGCAGGAGGCGGTCTCTCACAATGAGGGACCGTGTCTTGTTCTTGCGGGACCGGGTTCCGGAAAGACGCTCACGATCGTGGGCAGGATCCAGAAGCTGATCCAGACGTATCATGTAAGTCCGGAAGAGATTCTGGTCATCACATTTACCAAATATGCAGCAGTGGAGATGAAGAACCGCTTTTTTTCAGCGATGAAGGGGACTCGCCCTGCTGTCACCTTCGGAACATTTCATGGAATTTATTATGGGATTTTAAAGTGGGCATATCGGTTCGGACCGGAGAATATTCTGTCAGAGGAAGAAAAACGGCAGATGCTGCTTCAGATCGTCAACAGAAAAGAGATTGATGAATTTGAAGAGGAAGATTTCCTGAAAGAAATTATTTCTGAGATCGGGATCGTGAAAAACAACGGGCTGAAGATTGAAGAATATGAGACGACGATCTGCGGGAAGGAAACTTTCCGGGAGATATACAGAGAATACGAAAGAAAACGGAACGAAGAGCGGAAAATTGATTTTGATGATATGCTGCTGCTGTGCAGAGACCTGTTCATAAAACGGCCGGATATTCTGAAAAAATGGCAGGAGAAGTTTCGCTATATTCTGATCGATGAATTTCAGGATATCAATCAGGTGCAGTATGATGTCATCCGGATGCTTGCGGCGCCTGAAAACAATCTGTTTGTGGTAGGAGATGATGACCAGTCGATCTATGGATTTCGCGGAGCGGATTCCAGACTGATGTTTCAGTTTCAGAAGGACTTTCCAGATGCAAAACAGCTTCTCCTGGATGTAAACTACCGGTCTTCGAAAAATATTGTCAAAAATTCTCTGAAAGTGATCGCAAACAACGAGGTACGGTTTGACAAAAAAATCCGGGCATGGAAAGAAAGTGGGGAGACACTGCATGTACAGGAAGTGAAAGATCCGGTGGAGGAAGCTTCTTATGTGGTGGAACAGATCAAAAAACAGATGGAAACAGGAATTTTGGCAGAGGAAATCGCAGTACTCTTTCGTGTTCACACAGATGCGAGGGCGGTTGTGGAAGCTCTGATCGATGAAAAGATTCCATTCCAGATGCGGGAACATCTGCCGAATCTGTACAATCATTTTATTGCAAAAGATATTATGGCATATTTCAGGCTGGCAATGGGGCAGCGTGAGCGCAAAGATTTCCTGCAGGTCATGAATCGTCCGAAACGGTATCTGGGAAGAGACTGCCTCCCGGGAAGAGTGGTTTCTTTTGAGGAGATGCGGAAATTCTATTGTGATAAAGAGTGGATGCAGGACCGGATCGACCAGTTTGAATGGGATTTGAAAATGCTTGCGAAAATGGCTCCATATGCGGCAATCCAGTATTTGAAGAAAAAAATCGGATATGACGAATTTCTGCGGGAATATGCGACTACGAAAAACATGAAAGCTGCGGATTTAAGAGAAGTACTCTCTGAGATTGAAGAGGCGGCAAAGCCGTTTCAGACGATGGAAGAGTGGTTTGTCCATGTGGAAGAATATACGGAAGCACTGAAAAAGAAAGAACAGCAAAAAGAACAGAACCAGGAGGGTGTCCGTCTGATGACATTGCATGCGTCCAAAGGGCTGGAGTTTCATACGGTGTTTTTGATCGAGGCAAACGAGGGACGAATTCCTTATCAGAAAGCAGAGAAAGAGCAGAATGTAGAAGAAGAGCGCAGGCTGTTCTATGTGGGAATGACCCGGGCAAAAGATGTGCTGAAAATCACATATGTGAAAATAAAAAACGGAAAGGAGATCTCTCCTTCCCGCTTTGTAGAGGAACTGTTCGAGGGCGTCTGACTTACTCAGCGTCAAGATCGATCTCGTCAAATTCCAGGGAATCCATCCACTCATCGAATTTGTCGGCAGCAGCATCGTACTCGTCGTCATCTTCGATGTTTTCCAGGTTCGGCTCACCGTCTTCTGTCTCAGAGAAACGGTAGATGTACACATCGCTTTCTTCGGACTCTTCTCCGTTCTCATCGAGCGGAAGGAGTGCGATGTACTGTCTGCCGGCTGCTTCGTAGATCGTCAGGACGGCACACTCCAGTGTCTCGTCATTGTCCAGTGTCAGAGTAACTGTTACACCTTCGTTTTCATTCATTGTTTCATTCATGTTTTCGCTCATAGCACGTTCTCCTTTTTTCTTGATATGCCTACTCTAACAAAAACCAGAGGAAAAAGCAAGAAAAACATCAGGTTCTTTCTATTGACAATGCTGAAAAACAGGGTAGAATAAAATAGATTATGCATATATGTTGGAAAAACAGAGTCTTAGCAATCAGGAGGACAATAGATGAAGAGAAAAATTTTGGGAGTCTTTGTGACAGTTATGTTCGGTTGTATGGTACTTTCCGGATGCAAAAAGAATGTGGGTACACCGGAAGATAACGCTGTAGTAGAAAATGAGGACGAGCAGGCACAGGATACAGAAACATCAGAAGGGCACACATTTGGCTACAGCTGCATTGATATTTATAATCCATATTATGATGTTGTAAAAGAATCGATCCGAGGGGAACTGGAAGCAAAGGGAGATACCCTGGTGGTAAAAAATCCGGACGGAGATGTGAATAAGCAGATCCAGCAGATTCAGGAGATGATCGATGAAGGAGTGGATGCAGTCTTTCTCGCACCGGTAGACTGGGAAGCGATCAAGCCTGCGCTGGAAGCCCTGGATGAGGCAGATATTCCGGTCATCAATGTGGATACGCAGGTGAAGGACACAGATCTGACAGCTGCGTATATCGGCTCTGACAATAAAAATGCAGGTGCAGTCTGCGGTGAGAATTTGAAGACACAGTGCCCGGACGGCGGAAAAGTAGTGCTTTTGGAATGCCCGTCCCAGAACTCAGTGAATGAGCGTATCACAGGATTTGAAGAAGCGATCAAAAATGCAGGATTTGAAGTAGTGGCGCGTGCAGATGCCGGCGGCACCAAGGAGAGTGCAAAGGAGAAAATGGCACAGATTTTGGCAGAAAATCCACAGGTAGATGCTGTGATGTGCGGAAATGATCAGATGGCACTCGGTGCACTTCAGGCAGCAAAAGAGGCAGGAAAAAGCAGTCTGAAGATTTATGGAGTGGACGGCTCACCGGAGATGAAAAGTGAACTTACAGATGAAAAGTCAATGATCGCCGGGACCGGAGCGCAGTCTCCGATCAATGTTGGAAAGCAGGCGGCAAAGATTGGCGAGGCTATTTTGAATGATGAGGATTATGAGAAAACAACGTATATCGATACATTTTTTATCGGGAAAGATAATGTTGAGATGTATGGAACAAATGGCTGGCAGTGAGGAATAAATATATGAAAAAAACAGAAGGATATCCACAGCCTTTTGGAGCTTCCAGAAGAGGCAGAAGTGTGAATCTTGCAGTATGTGTTCCAAAAGACGTATCTTGCGAACTGCTCTTGTATAAAAAGGGCGAAAGCGAACCAGATCAGGTAATCGAAATGCCGGCAGAAGAAGGAATCGGAGAAGTCCGCTTCCTGGCGCTGGAAGATCTGGAGGAAACCCAGTATGAGTATAATTACAGAATTGACGGAACGGTCTGTCTGGATCCTTACGTGAGAGAGATCGCGGGACATAAAATGTTCGGTACCGGCTGGGAATTCAACCGGCATCAGATAAGAGGAAGATTTCTGCAGAGAGGATATGACTGGGAAGGGGATAAAAGACCACAGATTCCTGTGCAGGATGTGATCGCGTATAGTCTGCATGTAAGAGGCTTTACGATGCACTCTTCCTCCAGAGTAAAGCATAAAGGGACATTTCTGGGTGTCCGGGAAAAATTACCATATTTGAAAGAGCTTGGCATCAATCAGATTCAGTGTATGCCGGTGTATGAGTTTCAGGAAGATATGGGAAGCTACCGGAATTACTGGGGCTATGGCACAGGATATTATTTTGCACCGAAAGCCGCATATGCAGCTTTTGATGATGCACAGACAGAATTAAAAGATCTGGTAAAAGCGTGCCACAAAGCAGGAATCGAAGTTGTTCTGGAAATGCCGTTTACAGAAAAGATTCTTCCCCAGACTGCGTTGGAATGTCTTCGTTTTTATCTTCTGGAGTATCATGTGGATGGGTTTGTGGTGAATCCTTACAATGTGCCATGGGACAGTCTGAATGCGGATCCGATCTTAAAGGGAGCAAAGATCTTCAAAAAAGAAGAGGGCTTCCAGAACAGTATGCGCAGGTTTTTAAAGGGAGATGAAGGCATGGTCAGAGAAGTGATACGACAGCTCTGCCGCCGGACCCCAGAAGACGGCTGCTGTAATTACATTACTTCACATACAGGGTTTACACTCTGTGACCTGGTCTCTTATGACGGGAAGCATAATGAGGCAAACGGAGAGCGCAATCAGGACGGTCCGGATTATAATTACAGTTGGAACTGCGGTACGGAAGGACCAAGCAGAAAAAGAAGTGTGATGACACTTCGCAAAAATCAGATGAAGAATGCTTTTCTTCTGCTTCTGCTTTCGCAGGGAACACCATGCATTCTGGCGGGAGATGAGTTTGGAAACACACAGGATGGGAATAACAATGTGTATTGTCAGGACAATGAGACCGCATGGCTGAACTGGGGAAGACAGAAAAGTTATGAAGATCTGTTTCGATTTGTGAAACGATTGATCGCCCTTAGAAAATCCAATCCTGTCTTTCATCAAAGACAGGCACTGCTTGGCCTGGATCGGACAGCGTGCGGGATTCCGGATGTCTCTTATCACGGAGAAAGTGCATGGCAGGTACAGGATGCAGTAGTCAGCAGACAGCTTGGAGTTCTCTACAGCTGGGAAGATACATTTTGGTTTGTCGCATATAATATGCACTGGGAAGCACACGAATTTGCTCTTCCGGCTCTGAAAAAGGAAATGAAATGGTATCAGGTTGCAGGAACAGAAGAGGTGCCAGATGAGGCAGAGTGTCTGAAAGAGCAGAAGATGATAGAGGTAAAGGCAAGGACAATAATTCTGCTGCAAGGCAGATAGAAAGGAAATTCAGAGATGAACGCACTCCGACATTTTGGTACGATCACAAAACATAAGCTCCTTGTGATGAAGGCATGCTTTCAGGTAGGTTTGTACAGACAGGGGCTGCTCCATGATCTGTCAAAATACGGATGGACAGAGTTTCGTGTGGGGTGTCGATATTACCAGGGAACCAGAAGTCCGAATAATGCAGAGCGGGAGGAAAAGGGGTATTCTTCTGCCTGGCTGCATCATAAAGGGCGCAATAAGCATCATTATGAATACTGGATTGATTACGGAACGCATGGTGCCGTGCTCGAAGGAATGAAAATGCCGGTCAATTATGTGGTGGAGATGTTTCTGGACCGAATTGCTGCAAGCAAGGTATATCGCGGAACTGCCTATACAGACCGGGATCCTCTGGATTATTTCCTGGGAGGGAAAGGGCAGTATCTGATGCATGAGGAAACAGAAGCGCTGCTTGAAAAACTGTTGATCATGTTGGCAAAACAGGGTGAGGAGAAAACTTTTTTGTATATCCGGCAGGAAGTTTTAAAAAAAGGTGATAAAAAATCAGGGTGTAAAGCATGATGCTTTACACTCTGATTTTTTGCAGTAAAACTTTTGTTTTTGGAAGCCAAAACTGAACCATAGGTCCTGTCAGAAAAATGGCGATAATTGTTCCGACACCAACTGTACCGCCAAGGATAAATCCGAGGCTTACAAAGAAAGCATCACATCCCATTCGTATCCAGCGAAATTCAATCCGTTCGAGTTTGTCGGAGAGGATGATGGCAACCAGGTCATTCGGTCCGGTGCCGGCATTGCTGTTGATTACAACAGACATTCCCAAAGAGAGAATCGCACATCCGACCAGAACGCTGATGATACGAACCGGCATTCCTGAAGAAGCATTGATGTATTCTTTGAAACACCAGGTGAAAAAGTCAATGATAGGGCCTCCGCAAAATGCACAGACAATGGTTCCGGGTTTGACATATCCTTTGGTTGTTAACAACATCAGAACCATCAAAATACACAGAACAATGACGTGCACAGTTCCGACAGACAATCCTGCAACCCGGGATAACCCCTGAATAAATACTGTGAAAGTATCGGTGCCAAGTGCCGAGAGCAAAAAGAGCGTAACACCAAGATGCGCAATGATCAGCCCCAAAAGAAGAACCAGGAGTGCACGAATCCAGTCGGTGATACTTCGCTGGGAAGTATCAGATGCAAATGTTTGTTTTTTCCCCATGATATGCTCCTGTTCTATTGTGGATAAACGAGTTGCTCTTCGGTGATTTTATTCAAAACCTGAGTCAGGTATTTTCGTGCAACAAATCTGGCCATCGGCAGATTCATATCCAGAAAGTTTCCGCAGTCTTTTGCACAGGCTCCGGGAACTTCCTGATCGTAAGATGCGATAAAAGCAAACATCTCTTTCATCAAAGGAAGAATATCGCAGGATTCATAATCACCGATAAGAAGCAGATAGAATCCGGTGCGGCATCCCATTGGTCCGAAATAGAGTGTTTTTGGGCCATATTCTGCATGGTTGCGAAGAAAGGTAGCGGCAAGATGCTCGATGGTATGTACTTCTGCAGTATTTAGAACAGGTTCTTCATTGGGATTTGTGATACGGATATCAAACGTGGTAACCGGGGTATCTCCTGCAAGATCTTTTCTGGAAACGTAAAGTCCCGGAGTCAGTTTGATGTGATCGATCGTAAAGCTTGTAATTTTTTCCATGGTAATCTCCTTGTTTTTTATGTGTCATTATTATAGACAAAATCAGGCGAATTTGCAAGCGGAAAGGAACAAAGAACGGTTGACGGGAGACAGGAAATATGCGTATACTAAGGGACAGAGTGATCGGATAAAAGAACATATCTTAGGAGGAAAACAACGGTGAGATTATATATGGTACGACATGGCGAAACGGATTGGAATAAAGCGAAGAAAGTGCAGGGGAGAGCAGATATTCCTCTCAATGCATATGGAAGAGAACTGGCAGAAAAGACAGCAGAAGGACTGCGGGGGATTTCTTTTGATCTGGCGTATACGTCCCCTTTATCCAGAGCAAAAGAAACAGCACAGATTGTTTTGCAGGGGAGAAAGATCCCCTTGATCGAGGAACCTCAGATACAGGAGATCTGCTTTGGTGATTATGAAGGCATTGTGTACCGAGGAGAAGGTCTGGATCCGCAGAGTGCGGAGTTTGTGAAGTTCTTTGATGATACTGCAAATTACATCCCAAAGGGAGACGGTGAGTCCGTTGGACAGTTGATGGAGAGAGTGGACGGCTTTCTGAAAGCGTTATATCAAAATCCAGAATTGCAGGATAAGATGATTTTGCTTTCTACGCATGGTGCTGCAGTCACGGCAATGAAAAACTGTATCAAAAATGAATGGAGTCCGGCAAAATTCTGGCAGATGGGAGTGCCAAAGAACTGTGCGGTGACGATCGTGGAAGTAGAGGGGGGCATCCCCAAAATTATCGAAGAAGATAAACTATATTATTAAAACAAAAATACGGAAAGAACCCAACATCCGGGGATTCTTTCCGTATTTTTAATGTTCTAATCTTCCTCTTCTGTCTCGACAGTGTAAGTCTGGCGCTTTCTTGCCATCTCATCGCTTTCGAGATATTCGTCATAAGTTGTGATCTTATCGATCAGTTTTCCGCCCGGTACGATCTCCATGATACGATTTGCAGTCGTCTGCACGATCTGGTGGTCACGGGAAGTAAATAAGAGTACTCCCGGGAATTTGATCATACCGTTATTGAGCGCAGTGATGGATTCCATATCCAGATGGTTGGTAGGTTCATCTAATAACAGAACATTTGCGCCGGAAATCATCATCTTGGAGAGCAGGCAGCGTACCTTCTCACCACCGGAGAGGACTTTTAATCTCTTCACACCATCTTCTCCGGAGAAGAGCATTCTTCCGAGGAACCCCCGCACATAGGTGGCATCCTTGTTTTCAGAGTACTGTGTCAGCCATTCTGTGATGGTGTAATCGTTATCGAACTCTCCGCCGAAGTCTTTCGGGAAGTAAGCCTGTGAAGTCGTGATTCCCCATTTGTAAGTACCTTCATCCGGTTCCATCTCACCGATCAGGATTTTGAACAGAACTGTTTTTGCAAGCTCATTTCCGCCTACAAATGCAACCTTGTCATCGTGGTTCAGTGTAAATGTCAGGTTGTCCAGAATCTTGACTCCGTCGATGGTTTTGGAAAGTCCTTCCACGGTCAGCACTTCGTTTCCGATGTCACGGTTTGGACGGAAATCAATGTAAGGGTATTTACGGCTGGATGGTTTGATCTCATCCAGTTCAATTTTTTCCAGGGCACGTTTTCTGGATGTTGCCTGTTTGGATTTGGAAGCATTGGCGCTGAACCGGGAAATAAAGTCCTGCAGCTCTTTGATCTTTTCTTCTTTCTTTTTGTTGGCTTCTTTCATCTGACGGATCAGAAGCTGGCTGGATTCATACCAGAAGTCGTAGTTTCCGGCATAGAGCTGGATCTTTCCATAGTCGATATCCGCGATCTGTGTGCAGACCTTGTTTAAGAAGTAACGGTCATGGGATACCACAATGACTGTGTTCTCAAAGTTGATCAGGAACTCTTCCAGCCATGCGATCGCATCCAGATCCAGGTGGTTGGTCGGCTCGTCAAGAAGCAGGATGTCAGGATTACCGAACAAAGCCTGAGCAAGAAGAACCTTTACCTTTTCTGCACCCTTTAAGTCTTTCATGTATTTGTAGTGGAGGTCTGTCTCAATGCCGAGTCCGTTGAGCAGAGTTGCAGCGTCAGATTCTGCTTCCCAGCCGTTCATGGTTGCGAATTCTGCTTCCAGCTCACTTGCTTTGATTCCGTCCTCATCTGTGAAATCTTCTTTTGCATAGATGACTTCTTTTTCTTTCATGATCTCGTACAGACGTGCATTCCCCATGATGACGGTGTCCAGTACCAGATATTCATCGTATTTGTAGTGATCCTGCTGCAGGAAAGAAAGACGCTCTCCGGGAGTGATGTTTACTTCCCCTTTGGTAGGCTCGATCTGTCCGGACAAAATCTTTAAAAAAGTAGATTTTCCGGCACCGTTGGCTCCGATCATACCATAACAGTTGCCTTCGGTAAATTTAATATTGACATCTTCAAACAGCGCTTTTTTCCCGACGCGCAGAGTGACATTGTTTGCACTAATCATATTTTTTACTCCTTATTTATTATATAAAGTAATAATTCCAACGCTTATCTTAACATGAGAACCCACGACATGGCAAGGTCAGGAGTATGCTTTCTATGAAATAAACAAAGAAATATTGTGTTTTTGCAAAAATTTAACAGGATTAGGAGTTTGCGAAAAAGTGGAAAAAGTATATAATGGAACAAAGAAAGTGAGGGATGGATATGCAAAAAGCAACTTTGGTATTAGAAGGCGGAGCAACAAGAGGCGTATTTACATCGGGAGTACTGGATTATCTGATGGAGCAGGAGTTTTACACTTCTCATGTGATCGGTGTTTCGGCAGGAGCCTGCAATGCGGTGGACTATGTGTCAAGGCAGCCCGGACGGACAAGAGACTGTATGATCCCCACAGATAAGAATCTGTCCTATTATTACGGGGTGCGTAAATTTATAAAAGAAAAAAGTCTGATGAATATGGATATGATTTTTGATATTTATCCAAAACAGATTTATCCCTTTGATTTTGACACCTATTTTCGATCAGAGATGAACTGTGAGCTGGTCACGACAAACTGTGTGACGGGAAAAGCGGAGTACATGGATGAGGCGCAAGATCCCGACAGGCTGATGAAAATCTGCCGGGCATCCTCCAGTATGCCGCTGCTTTGTCCGATTGTAAATATCGATGGGATCCCGTATCTGGATGGAGGACTTGCGGATTCTATTCCGATTCGGAGAGCGATGGATATTGGAAATGAGAAGATCATCGTTGTTCTGACAAGAAATCGGGGATATCGCAAGAAGGCGGTTTCAAAAGCGGTGGAAAAGATGTATCGCAGAGCCTACAGATCTTATCCGAATCTTCTGCGGACTCTTTTGCGGCGTGCACCGTATTACAACCGGACGCTGAATGAGCTGGAGAATCTGGAGAGAGAAGGAAAGATTTTTGTGATCCGGCCGCAGGTAAAGCCGGTGTCCAGACTGGAGAGAAGTCAGGAGCATCTGATGGCATTTTATCATCACGGATATGATCTGATGGAAAGAGAGTATGACCGTCTCATGGAGTATCTCGAAAAATAGGTATATTTTGCATGGAAAACATGATACAATGTGGAGTATTCATGTGAAACCGGCAGAAGGAGAAACATATGAAAAAAGAAATTTTGAATTACACACAGAACAGGGAATTATCGTGGCTGCGCTTTAATCAGAGAGTGCTGGAAGAAGCGCAAGATGAAAGTGTTCCGCTTCTGGAGAGGATGAAATTTGTATCGATCTTCACCAGTAACCTGGATGAGTTTTTTATGATTCGGGTAGGAAGTCTCTACGATATGGCATCTGTGGACAGCAAGACATTAGACAGCAGATCGGGGATGACTCCGAAAGAACAGTTAGATAAGATTTATGAGGCAGTGGCCCCGCTTTATAAAGAGCGGGATAAGACGTATGCGGAGATAAAAAAACAGCTGCATCCATACGGGGTCTGTGGGCTGGATTTCAAAGAGCTGGAGGCACAGGAAAAAAAGTATGTCAAACATTATTTCAAAGAACAGGTGCTTCCACTGCTTTCCCCACAGATCGTAGACGCAAATCATCCGTTTCCACATTTGCTCAATAAAGAACTGTATGTGATCGCAACGCTTCGTTTTGAAGAGAAAAAAATGATGGGGATCGTTCCTGTTCCTCAGTTTATTTCAGATGTGATTTATCTGCCGGGACATGACATTCGTTATATCCGGATGGAAAAAGTGATCATGGAGTATCTGGATCTTGTGTTTGAACAGTATCAGGTATCGGATATCACATACATCCGTGTCACAAGAAATGCGGACATTTCTCCTGACGATGAGAACTATGCGGACAATGAAGACTTTCGCTATATAATGAAGGAGACATTGAATAAGCGCAGAAGAATGGCAGTGGTACGTCTGGAAGTGGCCAATCCGCTGAATAAAGAGACAGAGAAATATCTCTGTGAGAAATTCAAAATTACGCCTGCCTGCATTTTTAGAACGAAAATTCCGATGAAACTGGATTATATCTTTTCAATTATGGATAAAGTACCTGTTTCCATGAAACGATCATTGGTTGATGTACCATTTGCTCCACAGCCTGCCGCACAGGTGGGAGAAGGAAGCGTGATGGCTCAGGTAAAGAAACGGGACATTCTTCTGTCCTATCCATATGAAAGCATGGATCCGTTTTTGAAGCTGATCAAAGAGGCATCCACAGATCCGGATGTGATGACCATTAAGATTACGATCTATCGTCTTGCCAAAAAGACAAGACTGGTAGAATATCTGTGTGCAGCGGCAGAAAATGGAAAAGAAGTGACCGCTCTGATCGAGCTGCGGGCCCGGTTTGATGAGCAGAATAATATTGAATGGTCAGAACGGATGGAAGAGGCCGGCTGCAGGGTACTTTATGGGTTTGACGGATATAAAGTACATTCCAAAATTTGTCTGATTACATACCGCAGTAAAAATGAGATCAAATATATCACACAGATCGGAACCGGAAATTACAATGAGAAGACCGCAAAATTGTACACGGATTATTCGCTGATGACTGCGAATCAGTCGATCGGAGAGGATGCAGCAGTATTTTTTAAGAATATGTCCATTGGGAATCTGGATGGAACCTATAAGAATCTGATCGTATCTCCGACCAGTTTGAAGCAGAAGGTTCTGGCGTTGATGGATGAAGAGATTCAAAGGGGCGAACAGGGACGGATTGTGATGAAGATGAATTCTGTGACGGATATGGATTTTATCCGGAAGGTGGCAGAGGCTTCCAGAGCAGGTGTGAAGGTGGATCTGATCGTGCGTGGAATCTGCTGTATTCTGCCGGGAATTGCAGAAGAGACAGAGAATCTGACTGTGACCAGTATTGTAGGCCGCTATCTGGAACACCCGAGAGTGTTTGTGTTCGGCACGGGAGCAGAGCAGAAAGTGTACATCGGTTCTGCGGATATGATGACCAGAAACACGGAGAAACGGGTGGAAGTGGCATGTCCGATTCTCAACGAGGAGATCAAAAAACGGCTGGTGAGAAACCTGCATGTAATGCTTGCAGATAATGTCAAAGCAAGAGCGATGACAAGTGACGGAACCTACCGCAAAAAGAAGGTAGAAGGAAAAGCCATCAATTCACAGGAAATCTTCATGAAAGAAGCACTGATGGCAAAACGAGTGGAGAAGAAACCACAGAAACAGACGTTTCTTCAGAAGATGAGACGGTTGTTTCAGAAAGAATAGAATAAACAGAAAGATGATTGTATAAATAAGAATGGGGAAAGCAGTATATATCGCAGAAAAGCCAAGTGTGGCGCAGGAGTTTGCAAAGGCTTTAAAATTAAATGCAAAGCGAAAGGACGGGTACCTGGAATCAGAAGAAGCCATCGTAACCTGGTGTGTGGGACATTTAGTGACCATGAGTTATCCGGAAGTGTATGATCCGGCACTGAAAAAATGGAGTTTGAACACACTGCCGTTTCTTCCGCAGGAGTTTCAGTATGAAGTGATCCCGGGAGTGGCAAAGCAGTTCCAGATCGTCAGCTCCCTTTTAAACAGACAGGATGTGGACACGATCTACGTGTGTACCGACTCCGGACGGGAAGGAGAGTATATCTACCGACTGGTGGAGCAGGAAGCACATGTGACAGGAAAACAAAGAAAACGGGTCTGGATCGATTCGCAGACGGAGGAGGAGATTCTTCGCGGGATCCGGCAGGCAAAGGACTTATCAGAGTATGATAATCTGAGCGCTTCGGCCTATCTCCGCGCAAAAGAGGACTATCTGATGGGGATTAATTTTTCCAGACTTCTGACATTAAAATACGGAAACAGTATTTCCGGATATTTGAAGACAAAGTATGCGGTAGTCTCAGTGGGACGGGTGATGACCTGCGTGCTGGGGATGGTAGTGCGAAGAGAGCGGGAAATCCGTGAATTTGTAAAAACACCATTTTATCGTGTGCTTGCGACTCTGGAAGCTGAGGGAAAAACATTTGAGGGAGAATGGAAAGCGGTCAAAGGCTCCCGCTATTTCGAATCGTTTGACCTATACAAAGAGAATGGATTCAAACAAAAAGAAAAGGCGCAGGAGCTGATCGCATATCTGAAGGAGAAAGAGCCTGTCACAGGACAGATAGCGGCGATCGAAAAGAAGAAAGAGAAGAAGAACCCACCGCTTCTTTATAATCTTGCGGAACTGCAGAATGATTGTTCCAAGCGGTTTAAGATCAGTCCGGATGAGACACTGCGGATCGTGCAGGAATTATACGAAAAGAAGCTGGTGACCTATCCGAGAACAGATGCCAGAGTGTTGTCTACTGCTGTTGCAAAGGAAATCAGTAAAAATCTGAACGGGCTGTCAAAATACGGGTCCGTGGCAGTATATTTAAAAGAAATCGCGGCTATGGGAACGTATAAGAACCTGGTAAAGACCCGTTATGTCAATGATAAACAGATTACCGATCATTATGCGATCATTCCGACTGGACAGGGACTTTCGGCACTTTCGTCGGTCTCCCAGGCGGCAAGGAATGTGTATGACTGTGTTGTAAAACGGTTTTTGAGTATTTTTTATCCGCCCGCTGTATATCAGAAAGTAGCGGTGACTGTAAAGATACGGGAGGAGAGCTTTTTCTCGAATTTTAAGGTTCTGGCAGAAGAAGGGTATCTGAAAGTAGCGGGAATTCCGCAAAATGCAGGAGAACAGAGTATGGATCCACAATTTTTCCAGGTGGTGCAGAATCTGAAAAAGGGGGCAGTCCTGCCGGTTTGTGCGCTGGATGTGAAGGAAGGAGAGACTTCTCCGCCGAAGCGCTACAATTCCGGATCCATGATCCTTGCAATGGAAAACGCGGGGCAGTTGATTGAGGATGAAGAGCTGCGTGCCCAGATCAAGGGAAGCGGTATCGGAACCAGTGCCACCAGAGCGGAAATTCTGAAAAAGCTGATCCATATCAAATATCTGAGCCTGAATAAGAAGACCCAGATCATCACTCCGACTCTTCAGGGAGAGATGGTGTATGATGTGGTGAACCAGTCCATTCGTTCGCTTTTGAATCCGGAACTGACGGCCAGCTGGGAGAAAGGGCTGACGTATGTGGCAGACGGAGAGATCACTCCGGATGAGTATATGCAGAAGCTGGATCATTTCATTATCAGCAGGACAGAAGGCGTAAAGCGGCTGAACAATCAATATCAGCTGAAAGGATTTTACGATGCGGCTGCAAAATATTATAAAAAACCGGTATCGTCAAACCGGACATCGCGCAAAAAAGAGAATTAAAAAGGAGAGAGTTAATTTATGAAAGAACTGACAGTAAAAGAACTTTATACATTGGATGAGACAATTGCAAAAGATATTTTTGAGGGAGTGACCTATCCGTGGGAAGTGCTTCCGAAAATCTCCCGATTTATTGTGGAACTGGGAAATACACTCAGCGAAGAGGAGTATGAAAAACAGGGAGAGAATATCTGGATCGCCAAAACAGCGAAAGTAGCAAAAAGCGCATCCATTACGGGACCGGCGATCATCGGAAAAGAAGCAGAGGTCAGACATTGCGCGTTTATCCGTGGCAATGCGATCGTGGGAGAAGGGGCAGTAGTCGGAAATTCGACAGAACTGAAGAATGTGATCCTGTTCAATAAAGTGCAGGTTCCGCATTACAATTATGTGGGAGACTCAATTCTCGGATACAAATCGCATATGGGTGCTGCATCTATTACATCCAATGTGAAGTCAGACAAGAAGCTGGTAATTGTAAAAACACCGGAAGGTGAAATCGAGACCGGATTGAAAAAATTCGGAGCTATGCTTGGCGATGAAGTAGAAGTGGGATGCGGAAGTGTCTTAAATCCGGGAACCGTTGTGGGAAGCCATACGAACATTTATCCGCTTTCTTCTGTGAGAGGATTTGTACCGGCGAAAAGCATTTATAAAAAACAGGGTGAAGTTGTAGAAAAACAATAGTGAGGGAAAATAAAATGAAAAAGATCGGGTTTATCGGAGTCGGGATCATGGGAAAATCCATGGTGCGGAATTTGAAAAAGGCAGGTTTTGATCTGCACATTTATGCAAGAACAAAAGCAAAGGTAGAAGATGTGATCGCAGAGGGTGTGACTTTTCATGACAGCATTGCAGACTGCGTGAAAGACTGTGAGGCAGTGATCACCATTGTGGGATTTCCGCAGGACGTGGAAGAAGTGTATTTCGATCAAGGGAATATTCTGGACAGCGCAAAAGAAGGTGCGTATCTGATCGATATGACAACCACCAGTCCGCAGATTGCCCAAAAGATTTATGAAGAGGGGAATAAGCGGGGATTTCATGTTCTGGATGCCCCGGTAACCGGAGGAGATACCGGTGCAAAGGCAGGAACACTTTCTATCCTTGTGGGTGGAGACAAAGAAGATTTTGAAGCATGTATGCCTCTGTTTGAAGCAATGGGAACCAATATTAACTACCAGGGAGCAGCAGGATGCGGACAGCACTGTAAGCTGGCGAATCAGATCATGATCGCAGGCGCGCTCTCCGGAGTATGTGAAGCACTTGCTTATGCACAGGCGAAAGGTTTGGATCTGCAGACAGTGCTTCATTCTGTGTCTACAGGTGCGGCAGGAAGCCGTCAGCTGGATCTGTTCGGACCGAAGATTCTGGAAGGAGATTACCGCCCGGGCTTCTTTATGAAGCATTTTATCAAAGATATGAAACTGGCGCTGATCGAATCCAATATAAGCGGTCTGGATCTCAATGTCTTAAGTCAGGTGCTGGCAGAGTATGAAGAGCTGCAGGCAGAAGGTCTTGGAGACGAGGGAACACAGGCATTGTTCAAATTGTATACACAGGAAAAAGCAGACGAATAAAGAGTTGACAAACAGAAAAGATTTTCGTATTATTGTATCAAATCAACAGTACAATGAACGGGAATCTTTTTTGCGTGATAAGCCGTAATTGGTGTGACCAGTAATGATAGACCCGTCAGACAGCTGCTGTGTCTGCACAGACAGGCTGTGAGCTGTGTAAAACACGATGGAGGAAATGATATGCTGGAAGTTCAGAAATTAAGTAAATCCTATGGAAAGTCTCTGGCGGTGGATGAGGTCAGTTTTTTTGTACCGGATGGTACAGTCGGGATCCTTCTGGGACCAAACGGAGCCGGAAAATCGACGATCATCAAAAGTATCGCAGGTCTGCTTCGGTATCAGGGGCGGATCGGAATTCAGGGACTTCCTGCCAGAAGTGTGGAGGCAAAGAGACAGTTTGCCTATGTTCCGGAGATGCCTGCCATGTTTGATGCACTCAGCGTCAGAGAACACATCGAATACATGAGAAAAGCTTACAACAGCGGGATTACGGATGAAGAGGTGGAAGCGCTGCTTGCCCGGTTTGACCTGGATGACAAGCAGGATAAACTGGGAAATGAGCTGTCCAAAGGAATGATGCAGAAGGTGAGTATCTGCTGTGCGCTTGCCATCAGGCCGAAAGTGCTGCTTCTGGATGAACCGATGGTGGGGCTGGATCCAAAAGCGATCAAAGAGCTTAAGGAGGTCGTGCTGGAACAAAAAGCTCTCGGAGTTACAGTACTGATTAGCACGCATATGCTGGAGATGGTAGAAGAGCTGTGGGATATGATGTTTGTGATGGAGAAGAGTAAGATCATTGGTTCTTACCGGAAGGATGAGGTGGGAGACAAGGATCTGGATGCGCTGTTCTTTGAAATGACAGGTGGTGAGAAATCGTGAGAGCGCTATTGTATCTGACAAAACGAAGTATGATCAACAATTTGAAAAAAGCAGTGAAAAAGCCGCTCACACTTCTGGTTGTGTTAGCCTGTGCGGCATATGCTGTTTTTCTGGCTGTGATGCTGGCAGAATTAGCAGTGCAGATGAAGTTTGACAGTGCAAAAGGAATGGTGATCATTCTGACAGTCTGGTCGTTGTATCTGTTTTTGCTGAATTTTATGTCATATGCATCCAGAAAAGGAATTCTCTTCCGCCCGGCACATGCACATTTTATCTTCAATGCGCCTGTGGATCCAAAGGTCGTGCTAATCCATGGAGCCTGGATGAATTATCTGAGCAGTGTGGTGTTCTTTCTGATATTTATTATCGCAGGAATTACAGTTTTTGATGTCAGTCCGTGGAGAATTCTGCTGTTTGCGGGAATCTGTATCTGTAATCTGGCATTGGAGATCAGCCTGATGGTCTGCCTGTATTCCAGTGAACGGATTTCGGAGAAGGCAAGAGAGTGGATCGGCCGTGGGATCAAGGTGTTTCTGCTTATGGTTACAGGACTGATCGTTCTGTATTTCTGGAAAAAAGGCGTATCTTTTGCAGCAGTTTCTGCATTTTTTGACTGGCCGATCCTGCGGATGATTCCAATTATTGGATGGGAGATTTCTGCATTTCATCTGATTCTTTTAAGTCCGGATCTGCTCAATGCTGCAGGGATGGTTCTGTACCTTCTGACGACGATCCTGCTTGTGATCCTGGCATACCGGATGCCGTGTAATGGAGATTATTATGAGGACGCGGCAAAATTTGCAGATACCTATGCAGAAATGATCAAGCGGAAGAAAAACGGCGAAATGGTCATGGGGCTGGAGGAGAAGAAGAAAAAATTCCGCCATATGACAGTCCGTTATCAGGCAGTCGGAGCAAAGGCAATCTTTTACCGCCAGCTTTTGGAATATCGAAAAGAAAGAACGTTTATTTTCTCGAAAATGACACTTTTGAATCTCGGGATAGGCATCGTTATGGCATTTGCGATGCGAGAGACAGCACAGGAAAGCGGGATTCCTCAGATTTTTCTGCTTGGAATTCTGGCGTATATGACTCTGATCTTCAGCGGATATCTTGGAAAGTGGGAGACTGAGATTAAAACACCCTATCTTTATCTGATTCCGGATAGTCCGGTGAAAAAGCTGTGGTACTCGACACTGATGGAGCATGTGAAAGCATTTGTAGATGGAGTTTTACTCTGTGTGCCCATCGGAATCTTGTGGAAGGTAAATGTGCTGGAAGTAATCCTGGGGATCCTGATCTACACGATACTTCAGGCGAACCGGATGTACAGTAAGGTGCTGGCACAGTGCGTGGTGGAAGATGTGCTTGGACGTACCGGACAGGATGTGGTGAGAGCTTTTTTCCAGATGTTCGTGCTGGGAATCGGGGTGATGGTCGCAGCGTTGGCAGGAATCTTTATAAGTATGGATTTAGTCTTTCCAATCGCTCTGATTTATAGTATGATAGTAACTGTGATAATCGGTCTGATCGCAGCCATCCGTTTTGATTCCATGGAACAGATGGCGTAGACGGATGAAGCTGCACAGTGAAGGTAAAAGACAGGAGGAAAAAAGATGCTGAATGATAATTTTGTGACCATGGAAATCGGCAAGGCAAAGCACATTGCGCTGGTTGCTCATGATGGAAAAAAGAAAGAACTTGTAGACTGGTGTGACAGAAATAAAGAGATTTTGAAAGGACATTTTCTGTGCGGAACAGGAACAACGGCAAAACTGATCTCAGAGCGTACGGGACTTCCTGTGAAAGGATACTGCAGCGGTCCTCTCGGAGGAGACCAGCAGATCGGAGCAAAGATCGTGGAAGGACAGATCGATTTTATGATTTTTTTATGGGATCCTCTGGAAGCACAGCCTCACGATCCAGATGTAAAAGCACTGCTTCGAATCGCGGTTGTTTATGATATTCCGATCGCGAACAACCTTTCTACAGCAGATTTTATGCTGCAGTCAAAATATATGAATACGTCTTATGAGCGTAAGATTGAGAATTTCAATAAGACGATCCAGGATCGCGTGAAATCTATGAAAGAGTCAAAATAAATTTCTGAGAATTTAAATGTGAAGATTCTTGTAAGCCATTTCGGAAACGAAATGGCTTTTTAGATTGAGAGGATAAGAAAATGGAGTATTTATATACGAAGATCAGCATTATGACAAATATAAAAATTTTTGAATGGGATTGTGAAACGGATGAAATCAGTTGTTATGGGGTATTAGCAGAGCAAAGCAATCCACTGATATTATCAGAAGAACTTCGCGAACTTCTGAAAAATCGAATCATGAACCAGAAAACACCGGTGATTTATCAGGATGAGAATAAAGTGATTTTTTGTGGGATGAGAGAAAAAATGACGAAGATGCTTCTGCTGGGACCAATCTGTATTGAGGATATGTCTTATGTAGAGATACACCGATACTGTAAAGCTTATCAGATAGAAAATGAACAGTGTCCGCCCAAACTAAAACTGCAGAATCTGTTAGCTTTATTGGAGCTTTTATCTTATATAAAAATTGAGGAGAAATACGAAGATGAAGAAATTTTGGATGCGAATGGTCTGATCGAGAAACAGGAGATTGGACTTGAAGCGGATGTAAGAATAGATACAGAGGATATATATCATCATACTTATCAGGAAGAAGTAAAAACGATGGATTATATTCGTGAGGGAAATCTGGAGGAGGTAGTAGGGGCAGTAGAATTATTGGCAAGTACTGCGGGAAAGCTCTCGGAAAATGAAATCCGAAACGAAAGAAATCTGGGGATATGTTCGATTACGTTGGCAACAAGAGCAGCAATCGAAGGTGGGGCAGCTCCTGCCAAAGCGTATAAGCTCAGTGATCTTTATATCAATAAGATAGACCAGTGCAAAAGAATGACAGAAATTTTTGAATATAGGAAAAGGAGTTTGTATGATTTTGCAAAACTGGTCGTAGAAGAAAGAGAAAAAAGAGCAAACTCAAGGTATACGGAGCAGTGTAAGGAATATATACGAAAATATTATCATCAGAAAATTTGTATACCGGATATTGCGGAGGCGCTGGGAGTCAGTGAAAGCCATTTATCCAGGATATTTAAAAAAGAAACGGGAGAGAGTATTCAGAAATATAGTATGCACATGCGGATTGAAAGAGCAGAAAACTTGCTCAAATATTCCGAAGCATCTCTAACAGAGATCAGTGAGTATCTGTGTTTTTCCTCTCAGAGCCACTTTGGAAAGGTATTTAAGGTGTATAAAAATATGACGCCGAAGCAGTACAGGGACTATTATAAAAGTCCGGAATTTGTTTCAAGAGAAGAAATTTAATAAAAATGATGGAAATATAATAAATAAAGCAGAAATGTGATATAGAAAAAAGAGGAAAGCAGATATGATAGCATCATCAAATGAACCGGCCGGTCATACAGGAAAGAACAGTGGAAAGGACTGAAATGTAGTGATGATGAAAGAAACAGGAACAAACAGTAAAAAATTTATCTGGCGTCAGAGGATTGGGTTTGGTATTTCAGACTATGCCTGTAATCTGGCGTATTTAATGGTAAACACATATCTGCTTATTTTTTATACCGATGTGGCAGGAATACCGGCGGCAAGTGCTGCGTTTATGTTTTTGATCACAAAGTTTATTGATGCATTTACAGATTATATGGTTGGGGCGCTGGTTGATCGGACCAACACTAAAATGGGACGAAACCGACCTTGGATGCTGGCAGGGGCTCCGGTACTTGCGGTTGGAATGGTACTGGTATTTACGACACCTGATTTTTCAACAGGTGGAAAACTGGCATGGGCGTATATTACATATATTATTTTTTCTTTTGGATATACGCTGGTAAATATTCCGATGGGGTCCATTTTGCCGACTTTGAGTGCAGATGCCACGGAACGTACTAAAATTGCCACTACAAGAACAATTTTCTCGAATCTTGGATCTTTGACATCTGCATCTATGGCATTGTGGCTGATTGAAAAACTGGGACATGGAAATCAGGCGCTGGGATATAGAAATACAAATATTGTGTTTGGAATCATGGTGTTTTTGATCATGCTGATCTGTGTGGCAAGTATTCGTGAAATCAATTTGCCGCCAAGAACAAATCAAAAAACAAGTATTATCAAAGATATTGGATACCTGATAAAAAACAAACCATATATGCTAATGATTACCTATACGTTCTTTTTATTTTTGGGATATCTTGGCATGTTTGCAGCGATTGCATATTACTTCAAGTATATTGTGAGAAATGAGATGATGACTTCTGTGGCAGTGACGATCACAACGATTGTTCCGATTTTTTCAATGTTGATTGCAGCACGTCTCAATGCAAAATACAGTAAAAGAAATATTTCGATTGTGGGAACTTTGATTCAGATTTTGGGGTCTTTGATCATCTGGATAGGCGGCAGCAATGTGGCGATTGTATTCCTGGGAGTGGGACTGATGGGATTCGGAATGGGATTTCGTTCCAACATGTATTTTTCTATGCTGGCAGATGTGGCAGATTATGGAGAATGGCAGAGCGGAAGGAATCTTGCAGGAACACAGATGGCAGTCAATGGATTTTCCAATAAAGTTTCCAGTGCATGTGCGAGTGCGATTGTAGCAGGTTTGCTTGCATGGGGAGCTTATGACGGAACGGTGGCAGTGCAGTCATCAAAAGCGAATATGGCAATTTTATTTGCATTTGTTATTCTTCCGATTATTGCAAATATCGTAAGTATTGTTGTGATGTATTTCTATGATCTGGATAAACAGTACGACCAGATGGAACGTGAATTGAAAGAGCGGAGAAAAAAACTGGCAGAACAAACTGCAGAATAAAGGATAGAAAATCTGTTTTGAAAGCGGAAAAGATAAGGAGGAGAAGAGTATGTGGAAGTATGCATATCAAGTACCGGAAAATAAAAAAATAAGAGTGATTGTTCATACGGATTGTAAAAATGAGGCGGATGATCAGTTTGCGCTTGCACACCATCTGATGACTCCTAAGTTTGATGTGCGGGGAATCGTAGCGGGACATTTTTGTAAAAATCCCCAGGAATACGGAGAGGAGAATACTGCAAAAGCAAGCTATGATGAAGTAATCAGGATGATGGAGCTGATGGGGATAGAAGGAGAATATCCGGTAGCTCTGGGCGCTTCAAAGGGAATGGAAGACGAGCAGACTCCGGTAGAATCAGAGGGCGCCAGATTTATTATCGAAGAAGCTTTGAAAGTGGATGAAAGACCATTGTATATTGCTTGTCAGGGAGCTGTTACGGATGTGGCATCTGCTTTGCTGATCTGTCCGGAAATTGCAGAAAGGATTACGATTATCTGGATCGGAGGAGCCGCCTATCCGAATGGAGGATTTGAATTTAATCTGATGATGGATATTCATGCGGCAAATGTAATTTTTGCTTCAAAAGCGGAACTATGGCAAATTCCAATGGATGTATATAAACAGTTTGGTGTTTCACTGGCAGAATTGCAGTTGAAAGTGCATCCATGTGGAAAAGTAGGCAAATATTTGTTTGAGCAGTTAGAAGAATTTAATCATAAGGCGGCAGTTTACAATATGGCATGGCCTCATGGAGAAGTATGGGGGCTGGGAGATCAGGCGACTGTGGCAGTTCTTATGGAGGAACTGGAAAAAGTAAGCTATGAGATGATACCGGCACCGAGAGTGGCTGATGACATGACCTATATTCACGGGCAGGATTATCGAAAGATCAGGCTTTATAAAACAGCGGAAGTCAGATTGACGTTAGAAGACTTTTTTGCAAAACTGGCGATCAATTTTGGATAGTAAGGGTGAGGGTAAGATGAAGAAATATCTGGTGATTGATGCAGGCGGCACAGCTGTAAAATATGCGCTTATGAATGAAAGTGCCAAGATATTGGAAAGAGGCAAATTTCCGACGCCGGGATATGTGGATCATACGCTGGAAGACTTTTTGCAGAGACTGGATGTTGTTGTAGAAAAGTATCAGAAACAAATAGAAGGAATTGCTGTCAGTATGCCGGGAATGTTGGACAGCCGGAAAGGCTACTGTGTGACCGGAGGAATGTTGGCATATTTTAGTGAAGTTCCGGTCGTGCAATTACTGGAACAAAGATATAAACTTCCGGTGACGATTGAAAATGACGGAAAGTGTGCGGCACTTGCAGAAAAATGGAAAGGTAGTCTGAAGGACTGCAGAAACGGAGCGGTTGTAGTGCTGGGTACTGGTGTGGGCGGTGGGATAATCATAGACCACAAATTGTACAGGGGAGGGCATTTTACAGCCGGTGAATACAGTTATATATTGACAGATCAGAAACGATCAGAGGAAGCGAAAGGATACTGGGGCATGGCAAACGGCGCAGAGACCCTTGCCCAAAAAGCAGCTTTTTATACAGGAGAAGATCCGGAAAAATTGGATGGGATTCAGATCTTTGATCGTGCAAACAAGGGAGAAGAAGCGGTATTGAAAGCACTGAAAGAATTTACAGATACGCTGGCAGTTCAAATTTATAATTTAAATGTGATACTGGATTTGGATGTGGTGGCAATTGGCGGAGGAATCAGTAAACAGCCGCTGCTGCTGGAATATTTGAACAGAAGCATGAATGAATTAATGGAACATCATCCGATTCGTAAAATTACACCGTATGTTCCGAAACCTGAGATAACAAACTGTAAGTTTTACAATGATGCAAATTTAATTGGAGCCTTGTATCATTATGGTGTATTAAAAGAAGGGAGAGTGGAAGAATAATGTTTCCGAAAAATTTTTTGTGGGGAGGCGCAACAGCAGCCAATCAATGTGAGGGTGCATATCTGGAAGATGGAAAAGGGCTAGATATCCAGGATGTGACACCAAAAGGAATTGTGGGACCAAGAACAGAGGTTCCGACAGAAGATAACATGAAGCTGGTGGCAATAGATTTTTACCACCGATATAAAGAAGACATTAAATTGTTTGCAGAGATGGGGTTTAAGGTTTTTCGGCTGTCAATTGCCTGGAGCCGCATTTTTCCAATGGGAGATGAAGAGCAGCCAAATGAAAAAGGGCTTGCGTTTTATGATGCGGTATTTGACGAATGCCACAAATATGGAATAGAGCCGTTGGTTACGATTTCTCACTATGAGACACCATTGCATTTATCGAAAGAATATGATGGATGGGTAAACCGGAAAATGATCGGTTTCTATGAAAAATATGTCAGAACGATTTTTGGCAGATATAAAGAGAAAGTGAAATACTGGCTGACATTTAATGAAATTAATTCGGTTTTGCATGAACCGTTTTTGAGCGGCGGGATTTATACGGAAAAAGAAAAGTTATCGCGCCAGGATCTGTATCAGGCAGTTCATCATGAACTGGTGGCAAGTGCACTGGCAACTAAAATTGCTCATGAGATGATGCCGGAGGCAAAGATTGGATGTATGGTACTTAATATTCCGATTTATCCTTTGACACCGCATCCGGATGACATGATAGAAGTGATGGAAAGACGGCATATGAATGATTTTTTCCTGGATGTACATGTAAGAGGTCGGTATCCGGGCTATATGAAGCGCTATTTTAAAGAACATAAGATTCAGGTGCAGTTTGCCCCGGAAGATGAGGAAATTTTGAAGCATACCGTAGATTTTATTTCATTCAGTTACTATATGAGTATCTGTGCTTCTGCAGATCCGGATCAGGGAGAAGCAGGACGGGGAAATCTGATGGGTGGTGTTATGAATCCATATCTGGAAGCTTCAGAATGGGGATGGCAGATCGATCCAAAAGGTCTTCGATATGCACTCAATGAGATGTATGACCGTTATCAGAAGCCTCTTTTTATCGTGGAAAACGGTCTTGGTGCGGTTGATGAACTGGTAGAAGGAAAAGATGGAAAACTGACAGTGGAGGATGATTACCGGATTGCCTATTTGAAAGAACATCTGTTACAGGTTGAAGAAGCAATAGAGGACGGAGTTGAAATCATGGGATATACATCATGGGGATGTATTGATCTGGTAAGTGCTTCTACAGCAGAGTTGAGAAAGCGGTACGGATATATTTATGTTGACCGCAATGATGATGGAACAGGAACTTTGAACCGGTATAAGAAAAAATCGTTCTACTGGTACCAGAAAGTGATTGAGAGCAATGGAGAAATTCTTCATCAGGAATTAAAATAAATAGATTGCATCCCGGGCGGCCGCATGATAAGATAGTTCTGTAAGTTATAGAAAACAGAACTTTATCATGCAGCCGCCTGTGCTGTATCATACTCGGTTATAACCCAGACGTTCAAGGAGTTCTTCCAGGTCTGTTCAAGAGAGTTTCCCCTGTGATGGATAAAAAGAGGATATTCTATGGTTTTATCATCTCTGTTTTCTGTAGAAAAACAGTAACGAAAGGAGGGGGACGGAGTAGGATGGAAAAAATTACTTGACAATTCAAGGAGCATATAATAGTATAATAAACAGAAGCGAACAACTGTTCGGGTAAAAAGGAGAAGATTCGGTATGGCAAGTGATGAAAAGAAAAAAGCGCTGGATGCGGCGATTGCAAAGTTAGAGAAGGATTTTGGAAAAGGTACTGTGATGAAGCTGGGAGAGGGCAGTCATGTTGCTGTAGAGACGGTTCCTACAGGGTGTCTGAGTCTCGATCTGGCACTGGGACTTGGCGGTGTTCCAAAGGGACGTGTGATTGAGGTTTATGGTCCGGAGTCCAGTGGTAAGACGACAGTGACACTCCACATGATCGCAGAAGTACAAAAGAGAGGCGGGATTGCAGGATTTATTGATGCAGAGCATGCGCTGGATCCTGTTTATGCGAAGAAGATCGGAGTAGATATTGATGAATTATATATTTCACAGCCCGACAGCGGAGATCAGGCTCTGGAGATTGCTGAGACGATGGTGCGCTCCGGAGCAGTGGATATTATTGTGATTGACTCTGTTGCGGCCCTGGTGCCAAAGCAGGAGATTGAAGGAGATATGGGAGACAGCCATGTCGGCCTGCAGGCGAGACTGATGTCGCAGGCACTGCGTAAGCTGACACCGGTCATCAGCAAATCCAACTGTGTGGTTATCTTTATCAACCAGCTCCGTGAAAAGGTAGGCGTAATGTTTGGAAATCCAGAGACAACGACAGGTGGACGCGCATTGAAGTTCTACGCTTCTGTCCGTATGGATGTCCGCAGGATCGAGACGCTGAAGCAGAGCGGAGAGATGGTCGGCAACAGAACCCGCATCAAGATCGTGAAGAATAAGATTGCGCCTCCGTTTAAAGAGGCAGAGTTCGATATCATGTTTGGAAAAGGAATCTCCAAAGAAGGAGATGTTCTGGATCTGGCAGTTGGTATTGATCTTGTCAAGAAGAGTGGTGCGTGGTATGCATATGAAGGAGAGAAGATCGGACAGGGACGTGAAAATGCAAAAGCATATCTGACCAGTCATCCGGAGGTGATGGAGGAGCTGGACAGAAAAGTACGCCAGCACTATCATTTGATCGAAGGAGAGGAAGAGGTAAAAGAGAGTGATCTGAAGCTGACTCCAAAAGAAGAACAGATGGAACTGTCGATCGAGGGAGAAGAATAAAAAATGGTCGTCACGAAAGTAGAGATGCTGACCAAGATCAAATATAAAGTGTATTTAGATGAGGAGTTCGCCTTTGTGTTATACAAGGGCGAACTGTCGCATTACCGGATTGTTGAGGGGACTCTTTTGGAGGAGGATACTGTACAGGAGATTCTGCAGAAGGTGATCTGTAAAAGAGCAAAGCTTCGTGCCATGCATCTTCTGGAGGATATGGACCGCAGCGAATCGGCACTGCGGGAGAAGCTGCGTCAGGGATTGTACCCGCCGGAAGCAGTGGAGGCAGCGATTTCTTATGTGAAGTCTTTCGGATATCTGGATGACGCGCGGTATGCGGAAAATTTTGTACAGAGCAGAAAGGCATCCAAGAGCAGACGAGAGATTTTATATCAGCTCTGCCAGAAAGGTGTATCAAGGGAAATTGCGCAGCAGGTCGTAGAAGAGTGCTTTGACGGACAGGATGAGACTGAGGCAATCCTTAAGATTATCGAGAAAAAGCGTGTGGATCTAAGGACGGCTACACCGGAGCAGATGCAAAAATTATACGGTCATCTGGCACGAAAAGGATTCCGATATGAAGACATCCGTCAAGTGATACAAAATTATGATGAGAATGCTTGACAGGGTTGGTAAAACAGTATAAAATTTAAGTGTTGTATTTATGTATGCAGATACATAAACATGTACAATGAAAATTAAATAAGGAGGTGCTCCTGTGCCGGTAATTTTATGTGTAATTATTGCGGCGGCCCTCGCGTTGATAGTCGGTGTCGTAACTCGCTATCTGACCATTACCAATCTGAAGAACAATGCGGAATCCAAGATTGGAAATGCGGAAGCGAAAGCAAGAGAAATCATTGACGATGCCGTGAAAACTGCTGAAACGACAAAAAAGGAAGCTCTTTTGGAAGTGAAGGAAGAGTCCATCCGGACGAAGAATGATCTTGAAAAAGAGACGAAAGAAAGAAGGTCGGAACTGCAGCGCTATGAAAAGCGTGTGCTGGCAAAAGAAGAAGCAGTAGACAAACGTTCCGAAGCTATTGAGCAGCGTGAAGCAAAATTTACAGCAAAAGAGGAACATTTAAGACAGCGTGAAGCCAAAGTGGAAGAACTCAGTCAGAAACGAGTGCAGGAACTGGAAAGAATCTCAGGTCTTACCTCCGAGCAGGCAAAAGAATATCTGTTGAAAACTGTTGAAGAAGATGTGAAACATGAAACAGCAAAGATGGTCAGGGAGCTGGAGTCTCAGGCAAAAGAGAACGCAGACAAGAAAGCAAAAGAGTATGTTGTCAATGCGATTCAGAGATGTGCAGCTGACCATGTAGCGGAGACTACGATTTCAGTCGTGCAGCTTCCAAGTGATGAGATGAAAGGTAGGATCATCGGACGAGAGGGACGAAACATCAGAACTCTTGAGACTCTGACAGGTGTAGAGCTTATCATTGATGATACACCGGAGGCAGTTGTGTTATCCGGATTTGATCCGATCCGAAGAGAAGTTGCCCGTATTGCTCTTGAACGCTTGATCGTGGATGGACGTATCCATCCGGCAAGAATTGAAGAGATGGTGGAAAAAGCACAGAAAGAAGTAGATTCTATGATTCGCGAAGAAGGAGAGGCAGCAGCCATCGAGGTTGGTGTACCGGGTATCCATCCGGAATTGCTGCGTCTGCTTGGACGTATGAAATTCAGAACAAGCTACGGACAGAATGCGCTGAAGCATTCCATCGAGGTTGCTCAGTTGTCAGGACTTCTGGCAGGAGAGATCGGGCTGGATGTGCGTATGGCGAAAAGAGCCGGACTTCTGCACGACATCGGTAAATCGATCGATCACGATGTGGAAGGATCTCACATTCAGATTGGTGTGGATCTTTGCAGAAAGTACAAAGAATCAGCGACTGTGATCAATGCAGTCGAAGCACATCATGGCGATGTAGAGCCTCAGACTTTGATCGCCTGTGTTGTACAGGCTGCAGATACGATCTCAGCAGCAAGACCAGGTGCAAGAAGAGAGACATTAGAGACATATACAAACAGATTGAAACAATTAGAAGAGATTGCAAACCAGTTCAAAGGTGTTGACAAATCTTTTGCTATTCAGGCAGGTAGAGAGATTCGAGTAATGGTAGTTCCAGATCAGGTAACTGATGATGATATGGTACTTATGGCCAGAGAGATTGCTAATCAGATTGAATTTGAATTAGAGTATCCTGGTCAGATCAAGGTAAATGTGATCCGCGAATCACGCGTCACGGATTACGCAAAATAGAAAACTGAATATGAAATGAAAAGCGGAATTTCTGAAACATCGTAAGATGGGAAAGGAAGTTCCGCTTTTTCGTGGATGAAAGGAAGAATTGTGTAATGAGCGAAAAGATCAAACGTCTGAAGAGAGAATTAAAGTATAAGGGAGCAATCGTAGATTTTTATCAGGATACGATGGAGATAGACGGCACTCATACGGCCACATGGGATTTTATCAGTCATAAAGGGGCTGCAGCGGTTGTTCCTGTAACAGAAGATGGAAAAATTCTGATGGTGCGCCAATATCGAAATGCACTGGAACGTTATACACTGGAGGTTCCGGCAGGCGCGCTGGATGCGGCAGATGAGCCGGGAATTGTATGTGCAGGCAGAGAGTTGGAGGAAGAGACTGGATTTCGCAGTGAGAATCTGGAATGGCTGATCACATTGCGGACAACAGTGGCTTTTTGCAATGAACGAATTGAGGTTTTTGTAGCAAGAGATCTGATTCCCTCCAGACAGCATCTGGATGAAGATGAGTTTATAGATTTAAAGGCATACACACTGGAGGAGTTAAAAGAAAAGATTTTTTCCGGTGAGATAGAAGATTCCAAGACCATTGCCGCTCTTCTGGCATATGAGACGAAGTATCGAAAAACTGAATAAATAAAAAGTCCCGGCATATAATGAAATATCGAAAGGAAAAGGAGAAAAACCATTGAAGATGTTTCATGTAAAGAGGCAGCTACTGGCTCTTTTTATGCCGGGATTTTTATTGGGAATTTTATATGTCAATCTGGAAGCGGAGCAGTTTGCAGCGGGGGCAGGGATTTTCAGCGAATATTTTTTGAAACAATACCGGGCGGCAGATATTCTGACGGGAGAGTATATCTGGTATTTGCTGCAGGTCCGTCTTTTGCCGTTTTTAGTACTGCTGGGATCTGCTTTTACAAAATTCAGAAAAGCGGCAGTTATTCTGTTCTTGATTTGGACGGGCTTTTCTGCCGGACTTCTGTTTTCTATGGCAGTTCTCGGGATGGGAGTAAAAGGGAGCATCCTGTGCATTGCAGGAATGCTCCCCCAGTTTTTATGTTATATTCCAGCGTATCTGATCGTGGTGTGGTATGCGTACTGCTACCCGCGTATGCAGTGGAATATACAGAAAAGTCTGGTTTCCGGAGGTCTTCTTTTAGTTGGTATCGTGTTAGAACTGTATGTAAATCCGGTTTTGGTCGGCGCATTTTTGAAAACCCTTTAAGCAGAGATGAGATGTTTTAAGACAACACTGCAGCAGATGCTGACTGCAAGCTGGCTGATCAATAAGCCCCATAAATATCCCTGGATACCGAAAACGGGAATTGCGAAAAACACACTTCCGATGCGGATGGCAAGCCCGACCATGTTGATCGTAAAAGAGGTTGTTGTTTTGCCAAATCCGTTCAGGACACTCAGCAGAGAACCATTTACATACAGAAAAGGACAGATCCACGCCAGTGTGATGATAAAATTGCCGGCCAGATCACTGGCAAACAAAAATTGACCGATCAACTGTCCGAAGAACAGGAAAAACAGACAGCAGAACAATCCCATGAGAAAACAGGAGCCAAGTACTTTTTGCAGCAGTTTTCTGATGCCGGATGCCTGGTCTTTGACCTGAAGCTCGGCAACTGTCGGCATCAGCATGATAGAAACAGAATTGGTGATGGCGGACGGGAATAGAATACAGGGAAGTGCCATTCCAGTCAGAACGCCATAGGTACTCAATGCTTCGGAAGTGCTGTGATTATAAAGTTTCAGACAGCCGGGGATCGAAACAGCTTCAATTCCCTGGAGCAGGCCAAGCAGTACCCGGTTGGCAGTAAGCGGCAGGGACAAGGGGACAAGTTCCCGGAAGCGGAGTCTTATAGAAGAGAAAGAAAATCCCGGGCGGAAAATATCAGATCGGCTCTTTTGAAGTCCTCTGACAGAATAAAAGGTAGAAAACAGTTCTCCGAATGCAATTCCCGCAGCTGCGATGGAAATGTCCGCATGAAGTCCGTTTCGTATCGCGAAGCGGTACAGGCAGAAAACAGATAAGATCCTGGCAGTCTGCTCGATCAACTGTGAAACGGCAGGTATCTGTGTCTGTTTTAAACCATAGCAGTACCCCATGATACAACCATGAATAGAAGAAAGCGGCAAAGCGTAAGATAAGAGAATCAGGATCTCTTCACAACGTGGATCGCCGAGCAGCGCAGTCGAGAGATCGGCTGCGTTTTTTTGCAGGATGATCATCGTGATCACAGAGAGCAGGCATGAAATAAAAAGTCCGAGACAAAGTGTCTCAGAGGCTTCCCTGGGTTGATGGAGGGATTGTTTTCTGGCTACGGTTCTGGAAATGGCGGTCTCTAATCCTGCGGATGTAAATGAGATGCAGAGAGCAAATACCGGAAAAGTAAGCTGGTATAGGCCGACATTTTCTTCTCCGAATGTGTGGCTTAAAAAGATACGGTAAAAAAATCCCATGAACCGACACAGAAATCCCACGGCAGTCAGGATCAGGGTTCCTTGTAAAATTGTTTTTCTGGCAGACATAAATTCACCTGGAAAGAAGTGTTTTTAATAACATATTCGGTATTTTGCCTTGACAGAACAAAACGGCAATGGTATTCTACAAGAGGAAATCCTAGTAAAACAATAGGGATTGGAAAATAAGCGAATCAGCAAGAAGGTGAGAGCGTGAAATTATCTACAAAAGGAAGATACGGACTGCGCGCACTGATTGATCTTGCACAGCACGGCGGGGAAGGACCTGTATCGATCACAAGTATTGCGGAAAGACAGGAAATTTCGGAGCGGTATCTGGAGCAGCTGATGTCAAAATTAAAAAAGGCAGGTATCATCCAGAGCATCCGCGGAGCACAGGGGGGATATGTCCTTGCAAAGGAACTGGAAGAAGTTTCGGTGGGGGAGGTACTCCGTGCGCTGGAAGGAGATCTCAATCCGGTAGAATGTTCCGGGTTTCTCTTAGAGGGCGGCTGCCAGGCAGCAGATAACTGTGTGACAAAGTATGTGTGGCAGCGAATCAATGACAGTATCAATCAGACCGTAGATGAGATGAATTTAAAAGCACTCGTAGAAGTGGGCGAGAATCTCAAGGAGAGCAAGGCCGACCAGACGTGTGTTTCCAATAGAGACTGCAGAAAATAAACAAAAGGAGAAAGAACATGAGCAGACTGATTTATTTAGACAATGCGGCAACAACGAAAACTGCACCGGAAGTAGTAGATGCAATGATTCCGTACTTTACAGAGCACTATGGCAATCCATCCAGTGTGTATAGTTTTGCTTCCGGAAATAAGGAAGTGGTGAGCAGACAAAGAGAGATTATTGCGCAGGCACTTGGCGCACAGGCTAACGAAATCTATTTTACGGCAGGGGGGTCCGAGTCTGACAACTGGGCACTGAAAGCGACTGCCGAAGCGTATGAGAAGAAAGGAAAACATATCATCACGACAAAAATCGAGCACCATGCAATCCTGCATACATGTGAGTATCTGGAAAAACAGCGTGGATTTGAGATCACATATCTAGATGTGGACGAGAACGGTGTCGTAAAGCTTGATGAACTGAAAAAAGCAATTCGTCCGGATACGATCCTTATTTCTGTGATGTTTGCAAATAATGAGATCGGAACGATCCAGCCGATCCGAGAAATTGGAGAGATTGCACAGGAACACAAGATTTTGTTCCATACAGATGCAGTACAGGCATTTGGCCAGATACCGATTGATGTGGATGCCTGTCATATTGATATGCTCAGCGCAAGCGGACATAAGCTCAACGGACCGAAAGGAATCGGATTTTTATATATCCGCAAAGGAGTCAAGATCCGATCCTTTGTACACGGAGGTGCACAGGAGAGAAAGCGCCGTGCCGGAACAGAAAACGTGCCTGGTATTGTTGGAATGGGGGCAGCTGTGGAGCGTGCGATGCGGACAATGGAAACAAGAACCGCAAAAGAGCGAAAACTCAGAGATTACCTGATCGAGCGGATTGAGACAGAAATTCCATACTGCCGCTTAAACGGAGACCGCACGAACCGGCTTCCGAATAATGTAAACTTCAGTTTCCGGTTTATCGAGGGAGAATCTCTTTTGATCATGCTGGATATGAAGGGAATCTGTGCATCCAGTGGTTCTGCCTGCACATCAGGGTCTCTGGATCCGTCGCATGTATTGCTGGCGATCGGACTGCCGCACGAAATCGCACATGGTTCTCTGCGCATGACACTGGGAGAAGAGACGACCAGAGAAGATCTGGATTATACCGTAGATACACTCAAAGAGATCGTGGCAAACTTAAGAAGTATGTCACCATTATATGAAGACTTTATCAAAAAACAGAATGCATAATAAAAAGGAGTATTGATATGTATACAGAAAAAGTAATGGATCACTTCCAAAATCCAAGAAACGTAGGAGAAATTGAGAATGCAAGCGGTGTGGGAACCGTTGGAAATGCCAAATGTGGGGATATTATGAGAATTTATCTGGACATCGATGAGAATCAGATCATTCGGGATGTAAAATTTAAAACATTTGGATGTGGAGCTGCGGTTGCTACAAGCAGTATGGCAACAGAACTGGTCAAAGGAAAAAGTATTTATGAGGCGCTGCAGGTGACGAACAAGGCGGTTATGGAGGCTCTGGACGGACTTCCGCCGGTAAAGGTACACTGTTCTCTTCTTGCAGAAGAGGCAATTCATGCGGCGCTCTGGGATTACGCGGAGAAGCATCATATTAAGATCGAGGGGCTGGAAAAGCCGAAATCTGATATCCACGAAGGCGAGGAAGAGGAAGAAGAGGAATACTAAAATGAGTAAAGTTGTTGTTGGAATGTCCGGAGGGGTGGATTCTTCCGTAGCGGCATACCTTTTAAAAGAGCAGGGGTATGACGTGATCGGAGTGACCATGCAGATCTGGCAGGACGAAGAACAGGCCGCTCAGGAGGAAAACGGAGGCTGCTGCGGACTCAGTGCGGTAGATGATGCAAGAAGAGTGGCAGCTGCACTGGAAATTCCATACTATGTGATGAATTTTAAAAAAGAGTTCAAGGAAAATGTGATCGACTATTTTGTGGAAGAATATCAGAATGGAAGAACGCCCAATCCCTGTATTGCCTGTAACCGGTATGTAAAGTGGGAATCTCTTTTACAAAGAAGTCTCTCGATCGGTGCAGAGTATATTGCGACGGGACATTATGCAAGAGTGGTACAGCTGGAAAACGGAAGATATACTCTTCGGCGCTCTGCTACGCTTGCAAAAGATCAGACTTATGCATTGTATAATCTGACACAGGAACAGCTGAAAAGGACTTTGATGCCGGTGGGGAAATACACAAAAGACGAGGTACGTGCCATTGCAGAAAAGATCAATCTCAGGATTGCCAACAAACCGGACAGCCAGGATATCTGCTTTGTGCCGGATGGCGACTATGCCGCTTATATTGAAGAAGAGGCAGGGGTGAAAGTTCCGGAAGGAAATTTCGTGCTCACAGACGGTACGGTGCTTGGACGGCATAAAGGGATTACCCATTATACGGTAGGGCAGAGAAAAGGTCTGGGTCTGGCACTTGGATATCCCGCATTTGTTTTGGAGATCCGTCCGGAAACCAATGAAGTTGTGATCGGGACAAAAGAAGAATCCATGACTACACAGCTTCGAGCCAGAAATCTGAATTTTATGGCAGTGGAAGATTTAACCGAGCCTTTACATGTATTTACCAAAATACGCTATAACCACAAAGGCGCCTGGTGTACAATAGAGAAGACGGGAGAGGATGAAGTACTGTGTACCTTTGATGAACCACAAAGAGCGGTCACTCCCGGACAGGCTGTTGTATTTTATGATGGAGAGTATGTGCTCGGCGGAGGAACGATTCAATGATAACAAGTGATTCTCATATGCATACAAGATTTTCCACGGACAGTGATGCAGATATCCGGGATATGATCGAGAGTGCGCTCAAAAAAGGATTGCAGTCCATTTGTATTACCGATCATATTGACAAAGATTATCCGTTTCATGAAGATACCGGTGCAGAGGCATTTCTGGTGGATCTGGATGAGTATTTTCCGAAGCTGGCAGAGTGGAAAGAGGCATATGCGGAGAAAATTCAGATCCGGAGAGGGATTGAGCTGGGGCTGCAGCCTCATCTTGCGGGATTTTATGAAGAACTGACGAATCAGTATCCGTTTGATTTTGTGATCGGTTCAGTTCATGTGGTGCATGGGATGGATCCCTATTACGGAGAGATTTTTGAGGGACGGTCTGATGAAGAAGTTTACAAAGAGACTTTTCTGGCTACCCTGGAAAATCTGGATGCAGTCAGCAGTTTTGATGTGCTGGGTCATCTGGATTATGTGGTACGTTATGGAAAGTGTCAGGCCAGGCAGTATTCTTACAAAAAATATGCACAGGAGATTGATGAAATCCTGAAAAAAGTGATTGCAATGGGAAAAGGAATCGAGCTGAATACGGCCGGATGGAAATACGGCCTTGCATTCTGCCACCCCCATCCGGAAATTCTCTGCCGGTATAAAGAACTGGGCGGGGAAATCATCACAGTAGGATCTGATGCGCATAAGCCCGAGCATGTGGCTTATGATTTTCAGAAAGCAGCAGACGTTTTGAAGGCGTGCGGCTTTAAATATTATACAGAATTTCAGGACAGAAAACCTATTTTTAAACAACTTCTATAAAAATATATTTTAGGGTTGAATTTTTGTTTTCATTTTAGTACAATAACCGTAGTTGATGAATCTTTAACAAAGTAATTACTTGGTTGGAGATTTACAATAAACAGCTGCAAAGCAGCAACAATTTTTTTAAACTTTAGGAGGAATTAATCATGGCAGTAAAAGTAGCGATTAATGGATTTGGACGTATTGGACGTCTTGCATTCAGACAAATGTTCGGAGCAGAAGGATATGAAGTAGTTGCAATCAACGACTTAACATCTCCAAAAATGTTAGCACACCTGTTGAAATATGACTCTACACAGGGAAAATATGAACTGGCTGACAAAGTAGAAGCTGGTGAAGATTCTATCACAGTAGACGGAAAAGAAATCAAAATCTATGCAAAAGCTGACGCTAAAGAACTTCCATGGGGAGAAATCGGCGTAGACGTAGTTCTGGAGTGTACAGGATTCTACACATCTAAAGCAAAAGCTCAGGCACACATCGATGCAGGTGCTAAGAAAGTAGTTATCTCTGCTCCAGCAGGAAACGATCTTCCAACAATCGTATACAATGTAAACCACGAGCAGCTGACAAAAGATGATCACATCATTTCTGCAGCTTCTTGTACAACAAACTGCTTGGCTCCAATGGCAAAAGCTCTGAACGACCTTGCAGCAGTTAAATCTGGTATCATGTGCACAATCCACGCTTACACAGGAGATCAGATGACACTTGACGGACCACAGAGAAAAGGTGACTTAAGAAGATCTCGTGCAGCAGCTTGCAACATCGTTCCAAACAGCACAGGTGCAGCAAAAGCAATCGGTCTGGTTATCCCAGAACTGAACGGAAAACTCATCGGATCTGCTCAGCGTGTTCCAACACCAACAGGATCTACAACAATCCTTACAGCAGTAGTTGAAGGAAACGTAACAGTTGATCAGATCAACGAAGCTATGAAAGCAGCATCTAACGAATCTTTCGGATACAACACAGATGAGATCGTATCCAGCGATATCGTAGGAATGAGATTTGGATCTTTATTCGATGCTACACAGACAATGGCTCTTCCATTAGACAATGGAACAACAGAAGTACAGGTTGTTTCTTGGTATGACAACGAAAACTCTTACACAAGCCAGATGGTAAGAACAATCAAACACTTCGGAACATTACTGTAAGTCGAAATATAGAAAAATTTAATCAGTTAGATTATATTTTTGAAAAATAGGCTCACAAAGGGTCCGGTCTTATTTGGACCGGACCTTTTTGTCTGACAGAAAATAAACACAGGGAGGCAATCAAAATGCTTAACAAAAAATCAGTAGATGATATCAATGTAAAAGGAAAAAGAGTGCTTGTAAGATGTGACTTTAACGTGCCGTTGATCGATGGTAAGATCACAGACGAAAACCGTCTGGTAGCAGCTCTTCCAACAATTAAAAAATTAGTTGCAGACGGAGGAAAAGTAATCCTTTGCTCACACCTTGGAAAACCGAAGGGAGAGCCAAAACCGGAATTATCTCTTGCACCGGTAGCAGTAAGATTGTCAGAACTTCTCGGACAGGAAGTAAAATTTGCAGCAGATGCTGAAGTAGTAGGCGAGAATGCAAAAGCAGCAGTGGCAGCAATGAACGATGGAGATATCGTACTTCTTGAGAATACACGTTACAGAGCAGAAGAGACAAAGAACGGAGAAGCATTCTCCAAAGAACTGGCTTCTTTATGTGATGTGTTCGTAAACGATGCATTCGGAACAGCTCACAGAGCACACTGCTCTAACGTTGGTGTGACACAGTTCGTAGACACAGCAGTTGTCGGATACTTAATGCAGAAAGAAATCGACTTCCTTGGAAACGCAGTAGAAAATCCGGAGAGACCATTCGTTGCAATCCTTGGAGGATCTAAAGTTTCCAGCAAGATTTCTGTAATCAACAACCTGCTTGAAAAAGTAGATACACTGATCATCGGTGGTGGAATGTGCTTCACATTTACAAAAGCTCAGGGTGGAAATGTCGGAAAATCTCTTCTGGAAGAAGATTACTTACAGTACGCACTGGATATGATTGAAAAAGCAAAAGAAAAAGGTGTAAAATTACTCCTTCCTGTAGATGCTGTTGCAGCAGATGAATTCTCTAATGATGCAAACATCAAGGTTGTTCCTCAGAATGAAATCCCAGAAGGATGGATGGGGCTGGATATCGGACCTGAGACAGCAAAATTATATGCTGAAGCAGTAAAATCTGCAAAAACAGTTGTATGGAACGGACCAATGGGATGTTTCGAAATGCCAAACTTTGCAAACGGAACAGAAACAGTTGCAAAAGCACTTTCTGAGACAGATGCTGTGACAATCATCGGTGGTGGAGATTCCGCAGCAGCTGTAAACCAGTTAGGATACGGAGACAAGATGACACACATCTCTACAGGTGGTGGAGCATCTCTGGAATTCCTTGAAGGAAAAGAACTCCCGGGAGTAGCAGCAGCTAACGATAAGTAAAAAGCTTAGCGTTTACTTAGTTCTCCGCACTTGGCGAGGTATTTTCGAGCCTAGTAAGGAGAACATCCCGTAAAGGAAGCTTAGCGAAAACAAGCAAAGCTTAGTGAAAACAAGCCGCAGGCGCAGTTTGGAATAAACAGTGTACATAACAGTACAGGAAAGAGTGAAGAGTATGTCAAGAAAGAAAATTATCGCAGGAAACTGGAAAATGAACAAAACTCCAAGCGAAGCAGTTGCATTAGTAGAAGAGTTAAAACCACTGGTAGCAAATGAAGAAGTAGATGTTGTATTCTGTGTACCGGCTATCGATATCGTACCGGTTGTAGAAGCCGTAAAAGGAACAAACATCCAGGTTGGAGCAGAAAACATGTACTTCGAAGAGAGCGGAGCTTACACAGGAGAGATCTCTCCGGCTATGCTCGTAGATGCAGGAGTAAAATACGTTGTACTTGGACATTCTGAGAGAAGAGATTACTTCGGTGAGACAAACGAAGATGTCAACAAAAAAGTCCTGAAAGCATTTGAGCACGGTATTACACCGATCATGTGCTGTGGAGAGACTCTGGAGCAGAGAGAACAGGGCGTAACAATGGATTTCATTCGCCAGCAGGTAAAAGTTGGATTCCAGAATGTAACAGCTGATCAGGCAAAAACTGCAGTGATCGCTTATGAGCCAATCTGGGCAATCGGAACAGGAAAAACAGCTACAACAGAGCAGGCTCAGGAAGTTTGCAAAGGAATCCGTGAGTGCATCGCTGAAGTTTATGATGAAGCTACAGCAGAAGCAATTCGCATTCAGTACGGCGGATCTGTAAACGCTGCAACAGCTCCTGAATTATTTGCACAGCCGGATATTGATGGAGGACTCGTAGGTGGAGCTTCTCTTAAAGCTGATTTCGGACAGATTGTCAACTACAAATAGAAATCGCATTTGCCGATCATTTACAAATTAAGGTGTGGGCATGACCTTTTGGTTGCGCCTGCACCTCTTTCATTTCCCGTTCGAGAGAGTAAATTTTGAGGAGGTACAAATTTCATGAATCAGAAAGAAGCGGTTCACGAACGATTAAAAGAATATGCGTGTGTCGCACCTGATCAGATGATGCAGAAGCTTCAGATCAATGCAGAGGGGATTACGCAGGAAGAGGCAATCATCCGGCGACAGAAATATGGAAATAATGCGCCGTCTGCAAAGAATAAGGATACGATGTTTTATTGTATTCGAAGAGCTTTTGTGAATCCATTTTCTACGATCCTGTTTTTCCTTGGTTTAATCTCTTTGGTAACAGATGTATTTTTGTCCAGTGATTATCAGAAGAATCTGACAGCGGTCCTGATCATTTTTTCCATGCTGATTCTCAGTGGAATTGTCCGGCTGACTCAGGAGCTGCATTCTAAACGAGTTGCAGATGAACTGTTTCAGTTGGTGCATACAACGGTTCAGGTACTCAGAGATGGACAATGGGTGGAGTTATCTTCTTCTGAATTGGTAGTTGGCGATCAGATCCGCTTAGAGGCAGGCGACAGGGTTCCGGCAGATTTGCGGTTAACAGGCGCGACGGATTTGTTTGTTTCGCAATCAGTGATCACCGGTGAAAGTGCCATACTCGAAAAATTTCCGGAGGCTTTGCCCAAAGAACCGCAGAAACTGACAGATTACAGCAATATACTGTTCGGAGGCACGACAGTTGCAGGAGGAACGGGAACTGGGATTGTCCTGACAGTTGGTCAGGAGACAGTTTACGGTGGTCTGACTCCGTCTGTGGAGGCACGCAAGCAGAGATTTGACCGTGGTGCCAATTCGATCGCATGGGTGTTGATCCGATTTATGACAGTTTTAGTCCCGGTTGTGTTTCTTGCAAGCGGACTGACGAAGGGAGACTGGTTAGAAGCGTTTTTATTTGCACTTTCTGTTGCAGTCGGAATCACACCGGAGCTGCTTCCGATGGTGGTCAACGCCTGTCTGGCAAAAGGCAGTCATTCGATGGGAAAGAAACAGACAATCGTAAAAAATATCAATGCGATGCAGAGTTTTGGAAGCATGGATGTCCTGTGTGTGGATAAAACAGGAACATTGACCCAGGATACAGTCCTGCTGGAGTATTACATGGATATTCTCGGGAATGAGAGTCAGAAGGTGCTGGATTATGCATATCTGGCAAGTCATTATTCTACCGGAGTGGGAAATCATCTGGACGAGGCGATCTGCAAGGCGGAGAAAATGCAGGGAAAAGCAGATTACTACAGGCAGCTGACAGAAAAATATCAAAAGACAGATGAACTTCCTTTCGACTATAACCGACGTTTTTCCAGTGTATTATTGAATACGGGAGAAGAAAATATCTGGATCATCAAGGGAAGTATTGAGGAAGTTGCGAGGCAGTGCAGCATGATAGAATACCGTGGAGAGAAAACAGCAGCAGGTGCGGATATCCTGCAAAATGTTCACGCTGTGGTTGATGAAATGCTGGAAGACGGGATGAAGGTAATTGCAGTTGCCTATAAAACAATGAGCAGAGCAGCCCTTGTTCCCGAGGAAGAGCATGACTTTATTCTGTTGGGGTATCTGGCATTTTTTGATGCGCCAAAGAAGAGTGCCGCAAGTGCAATTCAGAAGCTTCACAGTCTTCATGTGAATGTAAAGGTGCTGACAGGAGATCAAAAACAAGTAGCACGATCCATTTGCAGGCGTATCGGAATTCCCGCAGAGAGTTGTCTGACAGGAGCACAGCTGGATGCTCTTTCTGAAAATGAATTGCCCATAGCGGTTGAGAAAACAAATATTTTTGCAGAACTCTCGCCAAAACAGAAAGCCATGCTGGTGGAAACGCTGCAGACAAACGGGCATACAGTTGGATTTCTGGGAGACGGTCTGAATGATCTGCCGGCTGTTATCCGGGCAGATGTGGGGATTTCCGTTGAAAATGCAACAGAAGCGGTGCGGGAGAGTGCGAATGTCATCCTGCTGAAAAAGGATCTGAATGTGCTGGAAGAAGGTGTTTTAGAGGGAAGAGAAGCATTTGCCAATATGCTCAAATACATTAAGATTACGGCATCTTCTAATTTTGGCAATATTTGTGCGATTGTTGCAGCCAGCGTGTTACTGCCGTTTTTCCCGATGACTTCCATACAGCTGCTGCTTCTGAACCTGCTGTATGATATCCTTTGTCTGATTTTACCGTGGGATCATGTAGATGCAGATCTGTTGACAAAACCGTTGGAGTGGTCTGGCAGGACACTGGGAAAATTCATGACCTTTTTTGGACCGGTCAGTTCGCTGTTTGATCTGCTGACCTTTGTGTTTTTGTATTTTGTTCTTTGTCCGGGAGTGTGCGACGGCTCTTTTGGAAGTCTTTCGGCGGAGAAGCAGAGCTTGTTTATTTCCATGTTTCAGACAGGGTGGTTTTTAGAATCCATGTGGACACAGGTATTGATTCTGCAGCTTCTGCGTACAAAACAGCTTCCGCTGATACAAAGCAGACCGGGGCGTATGGTCACGGGAGTTACGATTCTGGGGATTGTATTATTTACACTGCTGCCGGTTACTCCGGTAGGGAAGATGCTTGGAATGACTGCGATGTCTCCTGTCTATTTTCTGTTTTTGGTCGCAGATGTGATTGCGTATCTTCTGTTGGTCACACTGGCAAAAGCATTCTATATCAAAAAGAATCAGGATCTGATCTGAGAAAGGAGGAGCCGGAATATGAAAAAAAATATTGGTTATGTGAATCTGGATTCCTCCATTGCTCTGTGGCTTATGGAGCATCTGCCACCCGGTGAATTGAAAAACGGAATCGAAGATTTGCTGAATAAAGAATGCAGTTCTCTTATATTGGAATCAGATACGGATGAATTATCTGTGTGGGATCATTCGGTCATCCGCTGCGGTACGCTGGAAATTTATCCGAAATCTCGCAAGGTGGAGCAAAACGGAACAGAGATTTCTCTCACGCCGAAGGAATTTGATATCCTTTTGTTTCTTGCGCGCAATCGTGGGGAAGTCTTTACAAAGGAACAGATCTATCAGGCTGTGTGGGATGGAGAATATTTGATGGATGACAGCAATATTATGGCTTTTATTCGTAAGATCCGTAAAAAGATCGAACCCAATCCGGATGCTCCGGAGTATATAGTAACGATATGGGGAATCGGATACAAATTCAGTGACAGGCTGTAACAGTAACAATTCTTGCTAAATCGCAAGAAAATCGCAAGGTTTTGACTATGTGATTTTCTATGCGATTTTTTTATACTTTAATTAAACCCGTATTTGCGGGTTCTTATCGATATATTACATGAATGGATGGAGGTGAGAAAAATGGATTCTGACGGTAGTACGCAGATTTACAGGCAGATGTTTATAGAAAGAGAGAGGGCAGAATCTGTTTTTCTCCCTGAAATATAAGGATCTTGCCTCAAAAAGAAGGAGGTATAGACCGATGAATAAGAAAATAAATCGTATAGAAGTTCGTCAGACAGCACAGAAAGCTGCCATTCGAGATGAGCAGAATCGCCGCATTCAGTTTGCGGCAACACATCCTACACAGGAAACGTTAGGATATCTGAACACAACACTCTGTGGACTGGAACCGGGAAAAGTAGAGGAAAACCGTTCAGAATATGGTTCCAATAAAGTGACTCGTGAAAAAAAGAAAACTCTGCCGCAGAGACTGGCTGGTGCATTTATCAACCCGTTCACTGCGATTTTGTTTTGTCTGGCGCTGGTTTCATCCTTTACGGATATGATTTTTCCACATTTCTCTCTGTTTGGCTGTGTGCCAAAGGATTTTGACTGTCTGACGGTCGTCATTATTTTGACGATGGTATTTTTATCCGGAACGCTTCGTTTTGTACAGGAAAGCAGAAGCGGCAATGCGGCTGAAAAACTGCTTGCAATGATCACAACGACTTGTACTGTAACCCGCAAAGGTCAGGAAATGGCAGAAATTCCGCTGGATGAGGTGGTAGTGGGGGATATTGTTCACCTGTCTGCAGGGGACATGCTGCCTGCAGATGTGCGGATTCTGGATGCAAAGGATTTATTTGTCAGCCAGGCAAGCCTGACAGGAGAGAGCGAGCCCATTGAAAAGATACCGATGGTCAATGAGACCAGGGATGCAATTACGGATTACACTAATATTGCGTTTATGGGCAGCAATGTCATTTCCGGAAGTGCGTCAGCAGTCGTTGTTACAGTCGGGGATCATACACTGTTTGGTTCCATGGCCTCAGAAGTGGCGCATGAAGCAGTGGAAACAAGCTTCAGCAAAGGAGTCAACGCGGTATCGTGGGTGCTGATCCGGTTTATGCTGGTTATGGTTCCGCTGGTATTTGTGGCAAATGGTATTACAAAAGGCGACTGGCTCTCTGCCTTTTTATTTGGAATTTCCATTGCAGTGGGACTGACGCCGGAAATGCTGCCGATGATCGTAACTACTTGTCTTGCGAAAGGTGCTGTGTCCATGAGCAAGAAGCAGACGATCGTCAAAAATCTGAATTCTATTCAAAATTTTGGTGCGATCGACATTCTGTGTACAGACAAAACAGGAACACTGACACAGGATAAAGTTGTTCTCGAATATCATTTAAATGTAAATGGAGAGGATGACCTTCGTGTGCTCAGGCATGCGTATCTGAACAGTTACTTCCAGACAGGATATAAGAATCTGATGGATGTGGCGATCATCCAGAAAACAGAAGAGGAAGAAGCGGATGATCCACAGCTTGTTGATCTGTCCGAGCACTATGTAAAAGTGGATGAGATTCCCTTTGATTTCGCTCGCCGCAGACTGACGACGGTTGTACAGAATCGGGATGGAAAGACGCAGATGGTGACAAAGGGAGCGGTAGAAGAGATGCTTTCTATCTGCTCTTTTGCGGAGTGTGACGGAAAAGTGCGGCCAATGACAAAGGAATTAAAAAGCCGTATCCTTGCAACAGTAGATGATCTCAATGAGAAAGGATTTCGTGTGCTGGCAATCGCACAGAAAAGCAATCCGTCTCCGGCGGGTGCATTCGGTGTAACGGATGAGTGTGATATGGTGCTTATGGGATATCTTGCATTTCTTGATCCGCCGAAAGAGTCTACTGCGGATGCGATCAAGGCTTTAAAAGCCCATGGTGTGACAACGAAGATTTTGACCGGGGACAACGATAAAGTCACTCGTACAATCTGTAAGCAGGTAGGGCTTAAGGTAAGAAATATGCTGCTTGGTTCCGATCTGGAGAACATGAGTGATCAGGAATTGGCAAAAGCAGCAGAAACTACAGATGTTTTTGCAAAGCTGACACCGGATCAGAAAGCGAGAGTGGTGTCTGTATTTCGTGAAAATGGCCATACAGTCGGCTTTATGGGAGATGGTATTAACGATGCTTCGGCAATGAAATCCGCAGACATTGGAATTTCTGTTGATACAGCAGTAGATGTGGCGAAAGAATCCGCAGATATTGTGCTGCTGGAAAAAGATCTGATGGTTCTGGAAGAAGGAATTATTGAAGGACGCAAGACATATGCAAATATGATCAAGTACATCAAGATGACGGCAAGCTCTAACTTTGGAAACATGTTTTCCGTATTGGCGGCATCGGCACTGCTTCCGTTTTTGCCGATGGAAAGCCTGCAGCTGATCTTTTTGAATCTGATCTATGACCTTTCCTGTACTGCAATTCCATGGGATAATGTGGACGAAGAGTTTATTTCTGTACCCCGCAAATGGGATGCGTCCAGTGTGGGCAGCTTTATGATGTGGATCGGACCGACAAGTTCGGTTTTTGACTGGATGACTTATATTTTTATGTACTTTGTATTTTGTCCGCTCTTTGTTTCCAGGGGAGTGCTGTACAATGATCTTGCCAGTCATTTTGCCGGCGCAGATTTGGTACGGATGCAGACGGCTTATGTTGCAATGTTTCAGACGGGATGGTTTATCGAATCTATGTGGAGCCAGACTCTGGTCATCCATATGATCCGCACACCAAAACTTCCGTTTATTCAAAGCCATGCATCTGCACCACTGACGCTGATGACATTTACAGGAATCGGAGTGCTGACGATCATTCCATTTACTACATTTGGCAGAATGTTGGGATTTGTGGCACTGCCGACGGCATATTTTGCGTATCTGATTCCGTGCATCCTGCTTTATATGGTGCTGGCAACAAGTTTGAAAAAAGCATATGTGCGTCATTATGGAGAATTGCTGTAAAAGGAGGAATGAAGGATGAACTGGACAAATCTTTGGATAAAATTATTTGGAACAACGAAGTTTATGGGACTCGATATGGGATTCTGGGTATCGATTGCAGTTGTGATCGTGGTTGTGATCCTTATGAATGTAATATTCTGGAATATGGAGCTGACAGAAAAATAAAGGATAAAATATTTCCCTCAAAAATCAGAAAATAAATGACGGTACAGCTTTCAAATGGTATAATCAAATCATATGATCCAAAGGAAGCGTGAGTGAAAAGAGAGGGTGGTTATCCATGCGTATGAAAGAGAAAAAGGTACTTCTGTTTCTGGCTCTGATGTTTCTGTGCATATGCAGTCCCATGAGAGCAGAGGCAAGAGCAGGAGGAGCCAGCGGCGGTTCTTCCGGAGGCGGAGGAGGCTTTAGTTCCGGAGGCGGCAGTTATTACAGTTCGCATTCCAACCGTACCGGCAGAAGTTCCAGTCCGGTAAGCAGTGTTGTCATGTTTGGGGGATTTTTCCTGATGGCGAATGCGGGAGTCGTACTGTTTTTTGTCAAATCCAGAAGGGCATCTTCCAAAAGCTACCGGGAGATGAGGCAGTATCAGCAGTTTGGGGACAACTGGGATATCAATGAGATCCAGGAGCAGGTGAAGAATGCATATTTTGTGATCCAGGAATGCTGGAAGCGTCAGGATCCGGATTATGCAAAGGACTATATGAGTCAGAAATGTTACGATGATTTTGTAATGAAGCTGGGGTGGATGCAGGTTCGAAATGAAGTTCCGGTGCAGAAAAATGAACGGCTTTTAAGTGCGGTGCCGGTACATACATTTGACGATCTGGGGAAAGATCAGGATTATATCTGGTATTTGATCCACGGAAAAATGATCGATTATGTGGTGGATGAAAAGACGGGAAGGATGATACGCGGAAGCAGGAAAAATGAAGCGTTCTATGAATACTGGAAATTTATTCACCTGAACGGACACTGGGTTCTGGATGAAATCAGGCAGAAGGATGAAATGGATATCGATGAGTTTGCAAATTCATAAGAAAGATATTTGCAAAATCAGGGAAAAACGGTTACAATAGTCTACGGAATGAAAGAGGTAAATTCCATACAGGAATTACAAATTCACAGATAAAGTAAAAGGAGATATGGACATGAGTAAAAAACCAACCGTATTGATGATCTTAGATGGATATGGACTGAATGATACAACAAAAGGAAATGCTGTGGCAGAAGGAAAGACTCCGGTCATGGATAAACTGATGGCAGAGTATCCGTTTGTAAAAGGAAATGCAAGTGGAATGGCAGTCGGACTTCCGGAAGGTCAGATGGGAAACTCTGAGGTAGGACATCTGAACATGGGAGCAGGACGCATCATTTACCAGGAACTGACAAAGATCACAAAAGCGATCGAAGATGGAGATTTCTTTGAGAATCAGGCGCTGCTTGCAGCATGCAAAAATGCAAAAGAGAACAATACAGCTCTTCATATGATGGGACTGGTTTCTGACGGTGGTGTACACAGCCATAACGGACATATTTACGGACTTCTGGAGCTTGCAAAGAGACAGGGTGTAGAAAAAGTGTATGTACACTGTTTCCTGGACGGACGTGACACTCCGCCGGCATCCGGAAAAGAATATGTAGAAGCTCTGGAAGCAAAAATGAAAGAAATCGGTATCGGAGAAGTGGCATCTGTCAGCGGACGTTACTATGCAATGGACAGAGATAACCGCTGGGATCGTGTGGAGAGAGCTTACAATGCACTGGTAAAAGGAGAAGGCGTACAGGCAGAATCTGCGACAGCAGGGATTCAGGCTTCTTACGATGCAGATAAGACAGATGAGTTCGTAGAACCAATGGTGATCGTAAAAGACGGTGCACCGGTGGCAACTGTAAAAGATGGAGATTCTGTGATCTTCTTCAACTTCCGCCCAGACCGTGCAAGAGAGATCACAAGAACATTCTGTGATGATAACTTTGAAGGATTTGACAGAGGAGAGAGAGTCAAGACAACATTTGTATGCTTTACAGAGTATGATGTGACGATCCAGAATAAGCAGGTAGCATTTGTAAAAGAAGAGATCACAAATACATTCGGTGAATTTCTGGCAGCACACAACATGACACAGGCTCGTATTGCAGAGACTGAAAAATATGCACATGTAACATTCTTCTTCAACGGTGGAGTAGAAGAACCAAACAAGGGAGAAGACAGAATCCTTGTAAAATCTCCAAAAGTGGCAACTTACGATCTGAAACCGGAGATGAGTGCATATGAAGTATGCGATAAGCTGGTAGATGCGATCAAATCTGACAAATATGATGTGATCATTATCAATTTTGCAAATCCGGATATGGTCGGACATACTGGAGTAGAAGATGCAGCGATCAAAGCGATCGAAGCAGTGGATGAGTGTGTAGGAAAAGCAGTGGATGCACTGAAAGAAGTGGACGGACAGATGTTCATCTGTGCAGATCATGGAAATGCAGAACAGCTGATCGATGAGACAACAGGTGAGCCGTTTACGGCACATACAACAAATCCGGTACCGTTTATTCTTGTGAATGCTGATCCGGCTTACAAACTGAGAGAAGGCGGATGCCTGGCAGACATCGCTCCTACACTGATCGAGCTGATGGGAATGGAGCAGCCAAAAGAAATGACAGGAAAATCTCTGCTTGTAAAATAATCGCAGAGAACAGGTTGTTTCAACAGGAATAGAAATACAGGGAAGATACAGCAGGCAGAGGTTTGGAATTTTTTCGGGCTTCTGCCTGCTTTGTAAGAAAGGCATATTATGAGAGAGAAACTGACCCAAAGTGATGTCAAAAAGATTCAGCAGGAGATTGAACACAGAAAGCTGGTAGAGCGCAAAGAACTCATTGAAGCGGTCAAAGAGGCACGCTCTCACGGGGATCTGAGCGAAAATTTTGAATACCATGCGGCGAAAAAAGAGAAGAACAGAAATGAAAGCCGGATCCGTTATCTGGAGAGAATGTTAAAGACTGCAGTTATTGTAGAGGACCATTCCGGTGCAGATGAAGTTGGATTAAACAATACCGTTCAGGTATACTGTGAGGATGATGACGAGCTGGAGACGTACCGGATCGTAACTTCAGTGAGAGGAAGCTCCCTAAACGGACTGATCAGCATTGAATCACCGATCGGTAAAGCCCTTTTGGGACACAAAGTAGGCGATCGGGTATTTGTCAAAGTAAATGATGAGTTCGGTTATTATGTAGTGATCAAAAAAATAGAGAATACACAGGATGAAGATGCAGACAAGATCCGCAGCTTTTAGAAGGAGGAGAACATGGCATATCAGTATGAACTTGTCCTGTTTGATCTGGACGGAACGTTGACAGATTCCGGTCTCGGAATCATGAACAGTGTCCAGTATGCATTGAAAAAAATCGGCAGGGGCGTAGAAAATCTGGAAGAGCTTAAATGCTTCGTGGGACCGCCGCTTGCACAGCAGTTTGCAAAATTCTGCGGGTTTTCAGATGAAAAAGGGCATCAGATGGTAGAATTTTACCGGGAATATTACGAAGGAAAAGGGATGCTTGAAAATGCTGTTTATGATGGCATCCCGGAAGTACTGGAACAGTTAAAAAATGCGGGAATCCGTCTGGCAGTTGCGACATCCAAGCCGGAGAAATATGCAAGGAAGATTGCAGAGCATTTTAAGATCGCGCCATATTTTGAGTTTATCGGAGGGGCAAATATGGACGGAAGCCGTACGAAAAAGGCAGAAGTCATTGAGTATGTGCTGAAAAACTGTAAAGTAGAAGACAGGCAGTCGGTGCTGATGGTCGGTGACAGAGAACATGATATCTTGGGAGCAAAGGCATGCAAAGTGTCTGCATTGGGAGTCTTATATGGCTATGGTGACAGAGCGGAGCTTGAAGATGCAGGCGCTGACTGGATCGTGAGTACGCCGGCAAAGATTACGGAAAAAATACTGGGAAGGGAATGAACTGGTCAGTTTAACAAAAAATTTTGTCAGAACCCGGTATAGATTTAACATAACATCCTTACAATAAATGTTGGATAAGAACATGAGAAAAAGATTGTGAGGAATCAATATGTATACAAGATTATGGAAACTGATCACAAAACACATGGAAGAAAATTCCAGAATGGCAGTGTTTCTGACTTCTGCAATGCTGATCTGGACAATTGGAATTACGATGGCAGGAATTTTGGTCTGTATCATCAAGCATATGAATGTGATATGCAGGCTGAGTGATCTGATCTGTGCCGGAATCTATGCAGGACTGGTCTTTGGGCTTTTTGGCGGCGGATGCTTTTTATGGAATCACAGAAATCATTTATATAAACAATAAGAGCGAGGCTTATAGATGAGAAGAATGGACTTTACAACGGAGCATGTAGAATCATTTCAGCCGGGAGAGACATATGAGGTGACGGAGTGCGTACTTCCGTCCTCCTATTATTATGTGCTGGAACATGCTCTGGGTATCAGTAAAAATTTTAAGAATGCGGAGCGTTTAAAGACAACGACAGGAACAGTTGTGGATACGAGAAAAACGTCACGTTTTGATTTTGTAATCTTGGAATTTGACGAGTAATGCAGTATAATAACAGAAGAAAAATCCAAACGAGGTGATAAGAATGAACCCAGAAAGAATTGAAGCAATGTGCGGTGGAAAGGGACATGTGCTGATCAAGCATATTCTCGGAGAAAAAGAGATGAATGGAAAGTGCGGGCTTTACGCGGAAGTGACTCTGGAGCCGGGGTGTTCCCTTGGTTACCATGAACATCATGGAGAAAGTGAGACGTATTACATCCTGACCGGAGAGGGCAATTATGACGACAATGGAAGAATCCGCCCGGTAAAAGCTGGTGATGTGACATTTACACCGGATGGATGCGGACATGCACTGACCAATACCGGTGATACAGATCTTGTGTTCATGGCACTGATCATTAAAGACTGATGAAAAAGACAGTCATTCCCAAAAGAACAGGAATGACTGTCTTTTTTTATGCTTTCTGATCAAGAAGACATCGCCGGTTATATACAAGATGCAGATACATGGCATCTTTGGCGCGCAGCGTATCGTGTGCTGCGATCGCATCGGTGATCTCCCGGTGTGTTTCAATCGTTTCATGTAAAAGCCGATTGTTTGTCAGTTGGATAAAAAGCGGGATCGAGCTGTTGATTACGGGAATCAGCCGCGGAACGACCAGATTTTTACTGCTCATGGCAATGGCAGTGTGAAACTCAATGTCCTTTCCAGTGTGATCTTCCCCACGAAGGAGGAGTGCTTCGACTTCATCACACAGCGTAGAGATCTTGCGGATATCGGTCTCTTCGGCATGCAGGGCTGCCATTTCGGCAATGGCAGGCTCCAGCAGAAAACGAACATCCAGAAGATCCAGTGTCAGCTTTTTCTTGTCATCAATAAAGGTAAATCCAAGCGGATCGTCAACAACTCCGGGGGAGGCGGCAACATATGTTCCGGAACCCTGACGGATTGTTACAATATTTCTGGATGCGAGCAGTTTCATGGCTTCCCGGATGGAGCTTCGTCCGGCTCCCATTTTTTCAGAGAGAACGGATTCGTTGGGAAGTTTGTCGTTGGGCTGGAGCTGCTCTTCTAAAATATAGGCAATGATATCGTCAGATAACTTCTCAGGTAAACTCTTTTCAGTTGAATTCATCATATGACTTTTCCTCTTTTCTACAAATATAACGCAATAAATATAGGATAAAATAAGAAAAAACAAATGTCAAACAATAAAAACACACAAAAAACAAGTAAATAAATTGTGAAATATTACGGGTTGATTTTCTGGTTTAAAGATTTTAGAATAAAGTCATCAGATGAATTCAAAGCATTTGAAAGAAAATCTTTGGAAAAAGGAGAAAAAGTAACAAAATGGTCAGATGTATTAAACAAGGAAAACATATGATGAATGTAAGGGGGAAGGGAAGATGACAGAACCAGTATTTTATGCAGATCCGATGCGCTTATTGATCGCATCCGTAGCAGGAATTCTTTTATTGTTATTTTTGATCATCAAGCTGAAGCTTCATCCGGTAATTTCTATGATGATTTCCGCTGTACTGATCGGAATTGGTGCAGGCATGCCGTTACATATGATCGGGGAGACGGTAGAAAAGGGCGTAGGAAAGACATTGCAGGGAATTGCACTTTTGATCGGATTGGGATCCATGTTTGGCGGAATTCTTGAAGTCAGCGGAGGAGCCCAGCAGATGGCACAGACGCTGATCCGCAGATTCGGTCAGAAAAAAGCAGGATGGGCATTGGGGCTTACGGGGCTTGTGCTCGGTACAACCGTATTTTTTGAAGCCGGAGTCGTGATCCTGATTCCGCTGGCGTTCAATGTGGCAAAGCAGACAAAAAAATCAACGTTATATTACGCGATCCCTCTTTTGGCAGGGCTGGCATCCGGATATGCGTTTGTTCCGCCGTCAGCAGGTTCTGTTCTGGTTGCAAACGCACTGGGTGTGAATCTGGGGACGATGATGGCGGTCGGAATTCCGGTTGCACTGATTTCCACAGTAGTTGCAGGAATTATCTGGGGAAAAATCATAGGAAATAAAATCTATACCAAACTCCCTGCAAATGTAGAGGAAATTGCAGATATAGATAAAAATCTTCCATCCTTCGGGATTGTATTCACGATCATTTTAATTCCGCTTATTCTGATCTTGTTCAGCACGATCTCCGGATATCTTCCGATTCCGGAAAGTGCGCAGTCAGTTCTTCAGTTTTTAGGAGAACCGTTTGTGGCATTGACGATCGCAACTCTGACAGCAATGTACATGCTGGGAACAAGAATGGGATATAACAGAGACCAGCTGAAAAAGATTCTGGATCACTCCTTAAGACCGGTTGGAATGATTCTGCTTGTAATCGCAAGTGGCGGAGTGATTCGCTGGATGCTGCAGGATTCGGGACTTGGAAATATCATTGGACCGATCCTGGAAAAGAGCGGGATGCCGCTGATCGTGATCGCATTTCTCATTGCGTTTCTGGTACGTGCTTCTGTGGGAAGTTCAATCGTAGCAATGACGATGGCTTCCGGGATCATGGCGTCAATGCCGGCTATGGCAGACAGCTCTACACTGTACAGAGCAGCGATGTGCTGTGCGATCTGTGGCGGAGCGACGGCACTGAGTCATGTAAATGATGCCGGATTCTGGCTGGTAAGTACATTTTTGGAGATTGATGAGAAGACAACATTAAAATCATGGACGATCATGGAAACATTGATCGGAATCACAGGTCTGATTCTGGGACTGGTGATCTCGATCTTCGCATAATAAAGGAGGAGCGTATATGAAGATCATACCCGTGTATTTGAGAGACATGCAGGATGCAAAACATCTTGTGCAGGCGGCAGAAGCCTGCAAAAAAGAAGTAGATCTGCTCTGCGGACGTTATGTGGTGGATGCAAAATCAATGCTGGGTGTGTTTAGCCTTCCTTGCTTTGACGATGTAAAAATGCGGGTGGAGGACGAAGATGCAAAAATTTTGATTCAATATTTGGAACAGGGAAATGTTATCAGAATGGAGGAAAATTAAGATGGAACTGACAAGTCAGAAATTAAGAAAAATCGCACCGGAGCTGGATCCTTTGAGATTGGGAACAGGATGGAAGCTGGAGGATCTCTCCAAACCACAGATCATGATTGAAAGTACATTCGGAGACAGTCATCCGGGAAGCGGACATCTTCTGGATCTGGTCGAAGAGGCAAGACAGGGTGTTGCAGAGGCAGGTGGTTTCGGAGCTCGTTATTTCTGTACGGATATCTGTGATGGAGAAGCACAGGGACATGATGGAATCAACTATTCACTGCCGTCCAGAGATATGATGGCAAATATGATTGAAATTCATGCAAATGCAACTCCGTTTGATGGTGGAGTATTTATTGCAAGCTGTGATAAAGGAATGCCGGCACATTTGATGGCGGTAGGAAGAATCAATATTCCGTCTATTATCGTGACAGGCGGTGTGATGGATGCAGGTCCGGATCTTCTTACACTGGAGCAGATTGGAAAGTACAATGCAATGTGTGAACGTGGAGAGATCACAAAAGAAAAGATGGAATTTTACAAACATAATGCATGTCCATCCTGCGGAGCCTGCTCGTTCATGGGAACAGCATCCACAATGCAGGTAATGGCAGAAGCGCTGGGACTGATGCTCCCGGGAAGTGCACTGATGCCGGCAACCAGCAAGGATTTAAGAGAGTTTGCAAAAAAAGCCGGAAAACAGGCAGTCTGGCTGGCAGAGCATAACCTGACTCCGGACAAGATCGTAACGATGAAGTCCTTCGAAAATGCAATCATGGTACATGCGGCAATTTCCGGTTCTACCAATTCTCTGTTACATATTCCGGCAATTGCCAAGGAATTTGGAATTGAGATTGACGGAGATACATTTGACCGTCTGCACAGAGGCGCACACTATCTGCTCAACATCCGTCCGGCAGGAGAATGGCCGGCACAGTTCTTCTATTATGCAGGAGGGGTTCCGACGATCATGGAAGAGATCAAGGATATGCTGCATCTGGATGTTATGACAGTGACAGGAAAAACACTGGGAGAAAACCTGGAAGAGCTGAAGAAAAATGGATTCTACGATAAATGCCAGAGTTACCTGGATCAGTGGAATTTAAAGAGGGAAGATGTGATCCGGCCGTTTGACAGACCATTCGGAACAGATGGAAGCATTGCGATCCTCAAAGGAAATCTGGCACCGGATGGAGCAGTTGTAAAACACACGGTAGTGCCAAAAGAGATGTTTGAAGCAGTTCTTCGGGCGAGACCGTTTGACTGTGAGGAAGATGCGATCCATGCAGTACTGACACATGAGATTCAGCCGGGCGATGCGGTGATCATCCGTTATGAAGGTCCAAAAGGAAGCGGAATGCCGGAAATGTTTTACACGACAGAAGCAATTGCATCAGATGCAACGCTTGGTGCAAGTATTGCACTTCTGACAGACGGTAGATTTTCCGGAGCATCCAAAGGTCCTGCAATCGGACATATCTCTCCGGAAGCAGCACAGGGCGGACCGATTGCCCTGGTGGAAGAAAATGATCTGATCGAGATCAGCATTTCAAACAGGGTTCTTCGAATCGTGGGAGTAAATGGTGAGAGAAAATCAGAGGAAGAAATGGAAGCAATCTTAAAAGAAAGAAAAAGCCGCTGGCAGCCAAGAGAAAACAAATATACAAAAGGTGTTTTAAAGCAGTTTGCGGAAAAGGCTGTGTCTCCGATGAAGGGCGGTTATATGGAATAGGAGCTGCTGGAAACAGTGACGAATAGGATCCGGATAGGGATACCAGAGATGAATTTCTGTGCAAAAGAGTTCATCTCTGGTATTTTTGTGATATAATGATGAAATCCGGCATGATCACAAGTCGGAAATGACAGCAAAGGAGAACATTGGTGAGATGTTGAATTATATTCGTTTTTCGACCAGAAAAGGCGAAAACAAGACATTGATAGAGATTCGTACTGCGAAAGACTGCAGGCTGGATGCAGTGATAGAGAGTGTGTCCTATCCATTTTTTGAATGCGCGTATTCACTGACCGCAGAGCATGGAGAAGAGTGGCTTCTGAGGATTGCAGATTTACATATGGAAAACTGGAAAGAGGTCTATATGCCGTCAGATGCTATGCCTGATGAAGATGATGAGAACTGGGAAGTGGCATATTGTGAACAGGGCGAGAAGGAGAAAAAATCTGTGGGACGCGGCGTTTATCCGGATAACTGGAAAGAATTTTTGAAGATCATGGATGAGATCGTGCCAACTTCCATTCCCGGACAGATTAATAAAATCACTTTGGAATATCAGAGAAATGTCCGGTTCACGCAGAAAAATGAAGAGGGAACTCAAAATGAGACTGTCAACTGGGATTATAAAGAAGAAATGATCCTGGACCGGTATGAGGAAACTCTGACGATCCGTCAGGTGATCGCTCCGGGGCGGGAATTGACCAAAGAATATCATATGCGGGATGAGATTCCGGAGCTGATGGATAAGTGCATGGAATATCTTGGAAAACTGAAAAGTACCTCCGGTCAGCAGGAGCCGGACAGTGCAGCATTTAAGCTTTCCCTAGAATGCGGTGCAAGTACCAGCCGCGTGGTGACAGGAACATATAACCGGAGAGGACTTCCGGAAGGATGGGATGCATTTATCCGGGAGATCGCGGGATACATCCGGTTTTATGAAAGCTATGAAGATATTCTGAATCCTTATATTTATCGTCGTGGAAGACGTCAGGGAGAACAGATTATCTGCAGCGTGGTCTTTCATGAAAAAGGAGAGAAGCATCCGTATCTGACAGAGGATGAACATCTGGAAGTGGGAGATAAAGTGCTGGTTCAGGCAGGGCCGTACAAACAGGAGCTTCCCGGCAAGATCGTGTCAATTGATTATTATCGAAAAGAAGATCTGCCGGAAGAAATGGGAGATATTGGTGAGATTTTGAAAAAAATCGAAGAGTAAATGTAGTAATAAAATACGAAAGATAAGTGGAGAAACATAGATGAACTATTCAATGATGGAGTTGGTATGGCTGCTTTTGATCTACTCTTTTCTGGGATGGGTGGTCGAAACGATTGTCGGCACAGTGAAAAAGAAAAAGTTTGTAAACCGTGGATTTTCGACAGGTCCGTTCTGTCTGGTGTATGGAACCGCAGCAGTATTTATGGCAGTCACGATGGAAGAACTGATGGCAGAGCCTGTCTTTCAGCTGATCGGCTGTGGAGTGCTTGCAACGATCATAGAGTGGATGGCAGGAAAAATCCTGGAGCGCTTAAATCAGCACAAATGGTGGGACTATTCGAACAAGAAATGGAATTTTGACGGATACATCTGCCTACAGTATTCTGTATTATGGGCAGTGCTCGGATTTGTGGCTGTACGGTATGGAGATGCTTTTTTTCTGATAGTATATCACATGATTCCGACGCTGATCCGGGAGATTCTGCTCTGGATTTTGCTAGCAGGAATGGCTCTGGATATTTCTGCATCGCTGGCAGCAGTATTTCATATCCGGAAAGAGATGCCGACTGCAATCCGGTGGAATAAGAAAGTAGCAGTATGGACGCAGAAATTTGCATTAATGATCGTGGGTCATGTAGAAAAACGAATGGCGAAGGCATATCCTGTGATCATGGAAAAGACAGAGCAGATAGAAAAAGAAGGGAACTTTGCAGAAGGGTGCGGGTTTTATAAACTATTCTGGCTGTTTTTGATCGGAGCAGTGCTTGGAGACTTTACAGAGACGATCTTCTGTCGTCTGACAGCCGGAGTATGGATGAGCAGGAGCAGCCTTGTATGGGGACCGTTCAGTATTGTATGGGGGCTGGCGATTGCCATTGCAACGGCACTTTTATACAAGGACAGAGAAAAGCCGGACCGGCATATTTTTATTGTAGGTACATTTTTAGGCGGAGCATATGAATATGTCTGCAGTGTATTTACAGAGATTGTGTTTGGAAAAGTATTCTGGGACTACAGTAAGATTCCGTTTAACCTGGGTGGGCGTATCAATCTGTTGTACTGCTTTTTCTGGGGGATCGCAGCGGTGATCTGGATCAAGGTATTGTATCCGAAATTTGCAGGATGGATTGAAAAGATTCCGATGCTCTGGGGATATGTGCTGACCTGGATTCTGGTTGTGTTTATGGCAGTGAATATTCTGGTATCTATGGCGGCACTGGTGCGCTATGATATGCGTGCCAATGGAAGACCGGCAGAGAGTGGCTGGGAAAAAGTGATCGATGAACATTTTGATGATGAAAGAATGGATCGGATTTATCCGAATGCGAAGCCAAGATAGAAAACGGGCGGGAAAAGTAATGCTGTGACTTTTCCCGCCTGTGTTATTTATGGACTCGTACCAGCCCGATTCCAAGTGCACCGGGACCGGTGTGACATCCGATACTCATTGTAAGTGGAAGCTGAAACAATTCCAGATCCGGGTATCGTTTTTTCATTTCTTCTTTAAAAAATTCCAATGTATCAGGATCCATCTGTGTATATGCAATACCGGCTTTGAGCAGTCCCTGAGTATGGAGTGCAGAGAGTCTTCCGGAGAGATCTTTATCAAGTGCTTTGCACATGGCTTTAAAAGCAGACTTCATTCCCCGGGTTTTGGTATAGGCGTCCAGCTTGTCTCCCTGAATGGTAAGAACCGGCTTTAAATTCAATACGGTTCCGATGGCAGCAGCTGCTGCTGTGATACGACCGCCTTTTTTTAAATATTCCAAAGTGTCTACCGCAATGTAGATGGTGGCATCCATGGCTTCCGTTTCCAGAATTTCTTTGATCTGCGCCCCGGTGAATCCCTGGCGGGTAAGTTCGACTGCATCCAGAACGGATTGTGCCTGTGTAACAGAAATCCGGTGATTGTCCACAACATGCACCCGCCCTTTGAAATATTCTTCCTGCGCAAGGAGCAGGGCAGTCTGGCAGGAATTGCTCAGTCCGCTGGACATTGGAACATGAACGACTTCATCATGTTCTTTCAGCAGCTGATCCCACATCTTCATGACATCCGCAGGCGATGGCTGAGAAGTTGTAACAGGTTCTCCGGAAGAAAGTTTCCGGTAAAACTCTTCTGATGTGATATTGCATCCTTCATAAAAAGTGTCTTCCCCAACAAGGACAGGCATTGGAAGTATGTGAATGTGATACTTCTGCGCATCATCAGGCGTGATTCCACAATTACTGTCTGTCATAATTGCTATCTTTGGCATAAAATCCTCCCTTAATCCGTAACCCGCCGTTTCTATGGTGAAAGGCGAAAATAGCTTACATATTGACCGTTATTTTAACAAGTGTTAAGATTATAGCAAATCCGAAATCTAAAGACAATGAACAATATTTGTAAAATGTTAGTTAATTATACAGAAAGAGGAAAATGTAAATCATGGAAGACAGAAGAGTGATCAAAACCAAGAAAAATTTGAAGGCAACCTTGATCGAAATGATGGGAGAGATCTCATTTGAGCAGATTTCTATTACAGAATTGTGCAAGCGGGCAGAAATCAGCAGAATTACTTTTTACGCACACTACAGTGATAAATACGCACTGGCAGATGATATTTTCAGTGATATGCTTCAGATCGGAACGGATATCTATCGTACAAAACAGGAAAAAGAAAATCCGGGAAATGATCTTGTAATGGGATATTGCAATATGTTAAACAGTATTCTGGAAGTGTATTATGACTGTTTTGCATTTTTCCAGTATACCAGCCCGCAGAAAAACCCGTATCTTGCATCTGCATTTTACACTATTGTACTGGAAACAATTGAAAATCATACCAATAAAATCCGACAGAATGTAGAAGTGAAATATTCCCCGAAGAAAATTGCAGGTTTCTTGTGTTTTGGGATGCTTGGATTTATCAATGAGGCACATGGTGAGAAAACATCGATTGAAGAGATCAAAAGAGAGGCAAATCAGTTGCTTAGGGATATACTGCAGTCCGGAGTGCTGGTAAAATAATGGTAAATAGTAAAACAAAAAACGCTGCCAAAGATAAACGTTGTACCTCCGGCGGCGTTTTGTCGTTCTCAATCTATTTTGCATACTTACGGACCAGACAGGAAATGACTCCCGCCAGACAGAGCCCAAGCAGGGCATTGTGCATGGAACCGAATACATCCAGAGCACCGCGGATTCCTTTTAACACATCCGGAGACTGTGGAATGATCTGGTTGATCCAAAAGGATGCATAAGAGCACACATAGATAAAAATAAATGAGAAAAGTCCACGTCCGGTATCTTCTTTATAAGTCTTTCTGCCGTCACGGACACGAACCCGTGTCATAGCCCATAAAAAGGAGATGCATTCAAATAAAAGAAAAAATCCGGCGACTCCGGCATAAGCGGCCAGACAATAATTCTTTTCTTCTACTGCAGTTACAGGATCTCCGTAAGGAGCACTGCCGCGCCAGAAATTATAAGCCAGGAAAGCGGCTGTTCCTGCGATCAGCAAAAGAGAAACGAAACGGATGATAATGCTGGCTGTTTTATAAATGGCTTTTCCCCCATATTTTGCAGTGGTTTTTACAGGAGAAAGCAGGTCACTTTTCCTTTTGGAAGAAGACTTTTCTCTGCGGGGGCGTTCATCCTCGTAATCATCAGAATCAGAGGTCGGGCGTTTTGAACGTGATGGATTTTTTCTTCTGTCAGGTTCTTCTTCCCATTGATGGTTTTTTCGGCCGGACTGTGGAGAAACGGATCCATTTGTGATCGGATCCATTAAAATGGTCTCGTCTCCCTGCAGCGGCATTTGAATATTCTTTTTCTTTTTACCGGAAGCCCGGGGCTTTGGCTGTGATTTTAAATCTACGGTTTGAAATTCACGCTTTGTCAGTGGTTCTTCTTCATAATGAAAGATCGGATCGTCTTCATAAGTGACTTCAAAATCCTGATTAAAAAAATGTTCGTTGTTGTTCTTGGAACTCATGGAAATCCTCCTTCCGAATGCTCCTATTCTATCCTGTTTTTGAAAAATCCTCAAGAGAAGACGGGGAAAATTTAGAAAGATTTAAAAATTTCTGATGCGTTGACGCTAACCTCCATTTTGCGTATAATAAAACCAATTGAAACAAAATGGAGGCAGATTATGAAAGCAAAGAAAGTTCTCTCAGGCGCATTGGCAGCGATTCTTTTGACTCTTACACCGGGTGTGGCTGTGTGTGCAGAGGAGATGGCCGGGCAGGAGCAGACGGAAAATACACAAGTACTGTCTGCACAGGAGCAGGAAAACCAGGAAAAAGCAGCATCTTATGCGGAGAAAATAGATACAAACGAGATTTCGAACTGGCCACAGGGACCCGCGATCTATGCGGCTTCCGGCATTGTGATGGACATGAACAGCGGGGCAGTGCTTTATGCAAAAAAGGCCGAAGAAAAAAGATATCCTGCGAGTATTACGAAAGTGTTGAGTGTTTTGACTGCATTACAGTATGCGAAAATGTCCGATACCGTTGTGTTTTCAGAGGACAGTATTTCTTTTTTGCAGTGGGATGATGCGCAGATCGGGATGAAGCCCGGGGAAGAAATCAGCATGGAGTCAGCACTTTATGGGATGCTTCTGGCTTCGGCAAATGAAGTCTCCTATGCGGTGGCGGAAAATGTAGGAAAGCAGTACTTAAATGGCGGATATGCGGAGTTTATAGAAGAGATGAACCGGATATCTCAGGAATTGGGATGTACCAGTTCAAACTGGGTCAATGCAAATGGGCTTCATGATGACAACCACTATACAACAGCGCATGATATGGCGAGAATTGCAGCGGCAGCTTATCAGAATGAAGAGTTTCGAAGACTGGAGACACCGCTGGAATACAAAGTTCCACCGACGAATCTGACTGCGGAAGAAAGGATTCTGGATCAGAATCATAAAATGCTCTGGCCGGAAAACTATTATTACTATGCGAATGCGAAAGCGGGAAAGACCGGATATACAGATCAGTCAAAGACAACGCTTGTGACGATGGCGGAAGGAAATGATATGCAGCTGGCAGCGGTGGTGCTTCATACATATGGAGTAGATGCTTATACGGATACGAGGTTTATGTATGATTATGCATTTACAAATTTTGAAAGGCTGAATCTGAGGGAATGTGAAACTTCATCAGATATTGAAAGTTTTGACAAGGAAGATGCCTATGTTGTGGTTCCAAAGGGCGTTTCGTTTTCAGAATTGGAAAAAGAGTATGTTCCAAATGAAAAGGAAGGAGTAAGACAGGCTGCGGTAGAGTATTTTTATCACGGACAGCCAGTGGGGAGTGCGAAAGCAACATTGACAGAAGAAGCGTTTTCCGCATTGACAGGATCTGATAAAAAAATAAAGATCGAGTCGGTAAAACAGGAAAAGAAGGCTGAAAAATCAGAGCAAACAGAGCAGAAAAAGCTGTCAAAACTGACAGTTGTGCTTGCACTGGCAGTAATTTTGCCATTAGGATATATTATTCTGGTCGTTATTTTGTATAAACTAAATATGAGGTGGAGAAACCGGAAAAAGTAGATCGATACGGATGGGACGCATAAACACGCCCATCCGTATTTTTAATGATGATGTTTCAGGCAGTAAAGATCGTGGAACAGATATCCGGCAAAAATCAGAATCGCTGCAAAAAACAAAAAGCAGCAGGTGAGAATCAGTTCCGGAAGTGAGCGCTTCCACAGGGAAAGAGGCAGCCTGTATCCAAGAAAGGAAATATGAAACATTGCGACCAGTGTCAGAAGCAGCACTCCGAATTTTTCAAAAAAGATCCGTGCTTTGATCTTATAATAATCCTGTCGCCTGAGCGGAAGTGTCAGATATCTGGTAACACGGGATGAAATCACTCCGTTTTCTGCGATGAGAAAAAGCTCATAACAGAGATAGCAGCAGAGTACGAAAATACCGAAAATAAACCAGACAGGGAGAAAGGTGGCAGGATCCGGGATCAATCCTTTTGAAAGAGCATGATAGGCGTTCTGCATCTCAAACTGGGAGGTCGGAAGATAAAGGAAAAACAAGGTTCCTGTTAACAGCCAGTATCCTCCAAAATGAAAGGTTTGCTTCTCTATGTGGTAAACATTGTGGTTCATATAAGTCACCTCCTAAGAATTACGGGACAGCAGGTCTCGTATATGTGTATGAGAGCGTTTTAATTTGTCGGCAAGAAAGGCATCCATTTGTTCCGGACAGTGGAACGTAATAATTCCATTATCGGCAAACAGCAGGTAATCGGCAAGTTTTTTCAATGTTTCTGTAATGTGGGAGGAAATAAAAATTCCTACATCTTCATTTAAAATATCCTGCATAATCGATAGAAAGTTTTTGCGAAAGACAGGATCAAAGCCTTCCAACGGTTCATCCAAGATCAGAAAACGTGGATGATGTGCCAGTGCAAAACAGGTCTGCATTTTCATGTATTCGCCTTTGGAGAGCTGCCAGAGCTGTTTGGAGGGAGAAAAATTCATCCGGTCCATCAGCGTATAATAGCGTTCCATGGACCAGTTGGAAAAATAAGGGCCCAGAAGCTCTCCGTTTTCCAGAGCGGATTTTTCCATAAAATAAGTGAGTTCCTCTGATACATAACCAATTTGATCTTTGTAGCTGTCAGGCTCTTTTTTTAAAGAAATTCCATCCAGCGTCACATCACCGGTGCAGGCCGGATCAATTCCGGCAAGGCAGCGTAAAAGAGTTGATTTTCCGGAGCCGTTTTTCCCGGCAAGTACTGTCAGATATCCGCTTTCCAGTTGAAAAGAAGTCGGATATAACTGAAAGTGACTGTAAGATTTTGCGAGTTCATTACAAATTAGTTCAGACATATCCTAATCCCTGCCTTTCCATAAAAGTTGTATCAAGTCCTGTACCTCATCTAAAGAAAGAGACAGTTTTTTTGCATCTTCGATACAGGAAGAGAGCGCATGTTCCAGTTGAACAAGCTGTTCTTCCTGCAGAGTACGAAAATCTACCTGCTTTACAAAAAATCCTTTTCCCGGATGAGAGTAGATGAGGTTTTCGGATTCCAGTTCTTCGTAAGCGCGCTTTGTGGTGATCACGCTGATTTCCAGATCTTTTGCCAGACTTCGGATGGAAGGAAGCATATCACCTGGAGAAAGCTCCCCGTTTAACATGGATTCCTTAAATGCCTGTACAAGCTGTTCGTAAATCGGCAGTGAGGAATCCGGTTTTAAAAGAATGTTCAATGTGTACCAGGCCTCCTTTCTGTCAAGTCCTGCAGTTCGAAGCAAGTTTCATAAGAAAGGATGCTGTTTAGAAAACTGTGAATGCAGTAAGCGGTTACAAGTATATTTATGCTCATGATCAGAAACCAGAGAATATTTTTGGGGGAAGCATATTTAAAAAGTGCAAATTCGGCCACAAGCAGCAGGATCCAGATAAAATTCAGAAAGTCAAAATTGAGAATCCTATTGAAAATTTTCTGCTGATGCCCCTCTTCGGTTAACTGAATTGGAGAAGGCATGGCATGATTTAAGCAAGCTGCGATGATCAGGAGGAGAAGGAGCAGCAAGTAGGTTATTGTTTCACGAGGTGTGACAGTTATTATCCAATAATGGAAACCTCCGCCCAGAATTTGAAACAATGAGAATATCAGCAGACAGATCAAAATTTTAACCAACAGGTACATCAAAAGCAACCGACGCTTTATCTTTGTGTCAGCAGGACAAAAAGAGAGTGCTTTCAAAGAGCGTATCGGCAATTTTACTGAAAGAAGAAGTACAAAAGCAAGTCCTAAGCCTATGGAGGCAGAAGGAGTAGAAAATCCAAATGTGAAATAGCAAATGGTCCACAATGCAAATAAAATGGAGAAGTTCAGCCAGTGTTTTTTAAAATCAGACCACAGACTTTGTAAGATCAGCGTCAACATACAGTTACCTCCTGTTTTGGGAAATATAAGTTTTCATAAGAAATCATATTGTTTAAAAAAGTACGGATGCAGTAAACTGCTGCAAAAACATTTCCGATCATAGCAATGATCCAAAGTGCAATGATCCAGCTATTCCATGAGGTCTGCAGATAGCTCTGGCAAAATAAAGCAACATATTCCAAAGCAAGCAGACAGAACCAGTAGACATTGACGATGCTCATTCCTTTTCCTTCCAGTGCTTCATCAAGCTTACGATTTGGAATCCGGTTGCCGGGATCTGCTTTCATGGAAAAATCAATCAGGATAAAGCAGGACAAAAAAAGTAGCAATGTAAGCTCGGGAGTCTGGAAAAATATCAGCAGATTTCCGGTAAAGCTCAGACAGAGTAATACAAATAAAATCAGACAAAAAGAAACCTTGCTCCAAAAATAAGAGCGCAAAGATTTTCTTTTTAATCTCATATCTGCCGGACAAAAATAGATTGGTTTCAACAGCCGGACGGGAAATTTTCTGGAAATCAGGATGACAGACAACAAAATGCCGGCAGTGCCAATAAAGTATAAAAGTGTATAGGTCTCCGATCCGTTCAGTATCATTTTCCTCAGTTCAGCCTCTGAAAGCAAGTAAGCTTCTGAATCCACCATGAAAAACCAGAATCCAAAGGTAAACACAAAAATGGTAGCAATATAACACAATACCAATGTCACAAGAATCCCGAGCCAGTGTTTTTTAAAATCAGACCACAGGTGTTGGATAATCAATTTTGTCATTGGATTACACCTCCTTTGTGAAAACAGTACATCAGATCTTCCAGAGAAGGCCTGGTGACGGTCAGAGCGCCAAGATGGAGTGATTCTGCTTTGGCAGAGTCGATCAGTGTGGAATTCCGATATTCACCGAAATTTTGACAAACGACCATTTGAGAATCTAACTGCTCCAGTTGTTCTTTTGTACCATGTAAAAGGAGATAGCGATCTGCAAGTTCTTCCCGCGTTAAATCCAGTATCAGACGTCCGTAATCCATCAGAAGAATGTAATCTCCGATCTGATCCAGATCTTCGGTGATATGGGTGGAAAAAAGAATGCTTCTCGTGCCGTCCTCCACGATTTCCTGCATATATCCCATCAGTTCTTTGCGAAACAGAGGATCCAGTCCGGCCGCAGGTTCATCCATAAGAAACACTTTTGCGTCATGGGAAAATGCAAAGGCAAGCTGAAAACGTGCTTTTTGTCCTTTGGAGAGTTTGCCGATTTTTTTCTTTGGGTCCACATCAAAACGTCTGCAGAATTCCAGAAATAAGCGGTGATCATATTGACTATAGAGAGTACCGAAGCAGCGGGCGTTCGTCTCAACCCGGGTGTCTGCATCAAAGAGACATTCATCCAGAACAACGCCAAGCTGATCTTTTGCAGCAATTTCTTCGTTTTCCATGGAATGACCAGTTACAAAGACTGCTCCGGAATCTTTTTCATACAAATTCAGAATAGTTTTGATCAGAGAGGTCTTTCCGCAGCCATTTTGTCCGATCAGACCTGTGATAAATCCAGGTTTTAGTGTAAAGCTGATATCATGCAGAGCAAAGGTGTTAAGATTTTTGTTGAGATGTTGTACTTCCAACAGGTATTCCATAGTATCCCTCCTTGTATCAGTTGACTGTTTATCAACTGTATATGTTTGTATAAACAGTATATGAACAGTTGGAAGAAAAGTCAATAGTATGTAGAAAAAAGTATTAAAAATCTTGATGTAAACTCCGAATTTTTGTTGGAAATTTTCTTGACAAATCTTGGCTTTATCACGTATGCTTTTGTAAAAGCCCTTTCATGAAGGTATGGAATGTTGGAAAGAGGGAAGTTATGAATATATATGATATTGCAAAAGAAGCAGGGGTTTCGATTTCAACCGTTTCGCGGGTTATGAATCATAAGGGAAATGTAAATCCGGAAACCCGAAAAAAAGTAGAAGAAATTCTGGAAAAAAATAATTATACGCCAAGTGCGATCGCACGCGGAATGGTGAGCAAATCGATGAAGACCGTCTCTGTTTTAACAGTGGATATCCGTGTTCCGCATTATGCCAGAACGGCCTATACCATAGAGAGAGAGTTCAGCCGTCGTGGATACGAGGTTTCTCTGTGCAACACGGGCGGGGAGCTGGAAGAGACGATCAAGTATCTGCGGACAGCACGGGAGAAAAAGACGGATGGAATCGTACTGGTAGGTTCTGTGTTTAATACGCTTTGTAAAAATGCGGAAATCAGCGGGTTGCTGCAGAATATACCGGTTGTGCTTGCCAATGGAAAGCTGGAACTGCCAAATTCATATTCGGTTCTGGTCGATGACAGGTATGGAGTATCGCTTGCTGTGGAACATCTGATTCAAAAGGGACACCGCGAGATTTATTATCTGAGAGATATGGATACAGTCAGTGCACAGCTTAAATGTGAGGGATTTATTGCGGAGATGGAGAAATGTGGTCTCAAAAATGCAAGACAGCAGGTGCTGGAGACCGCATCAAGTATTGAAGGTGGTATAAAAGCGGTCGAACAGCTGATCCGGAGAAAGCAAAAATTTACGGGAATTGTTTGCGGAGAGGATATTACGGCAGCAGGAGTTGTGAAAGCGCTTTTACATTATGGAATCAAGGTGCCGGAGGAAGTAGCAGTAACCGGTTATAATAATTCGGAATATGCAAAAATTTGTGAACCGCAATTGACAACAATTGATAATAAGCCGGAATTAGTGGCAATGATGAGTGTTCAGCTGTTGACTAGTCTGATTGAAAAGACAGAGGTATATTCATCCTGCACAATTCAGCCGGAGTTAGTGGAAGGACAGACAACTTAGGCTGGCGGAAGCATAAGAGAAAGATTTTTGGAAAAATATCTGAAAGTCTTTCTCTTATTTTTTTTGAAATATAAGAAAACGCTTGCATAATATTAAAAAAATATCAGCGATTTGCACGAAAATCAGATTAAAAAATTATACTATATGCTGAAAGTAGTGTGTAGTTGATATCTTATATTGACAAAAACAGACAGATAACTATAATGAAAGCTAGAGAAAGCGCTTTTATGAGTTTTCAAAATATTTTCACAAACTGAAAGGAGATTATCATGAGAGTTCAATATGATGTTATGGTACAGGAGTTTACAAGAGTTTTGGAGAAAAGGGGATTCAATCATGAGGATGCAGAAAATGCAGCAGTTATTTTTGCACAGAATAGCCTTGCAGGTGTGTTCTCACATGGCTTGAACCGTTTTCCGCGTGTTGTCAGCTATCTGGAAAAAGGGGAGATCGATCCGAATGCGAAAGCAACCTGTGAAATGCAGATGGGAGCCATCGAGAGATGGGACGGGCATCGTGGATTCGGGCCTTTGAATGCAAAGAAAGCAATGGATCGTGCCTGTGAACTGGCAAAAGAGTACGGAGTCGGATGCGTTGCATTAGGAAACAATAACCACTGGATGAGAGGCGGTACATATGGATGGCTCGCAGCAGATCATGGATGTATCGGTATCTGCTGGTCCAACACAATGCCGAACATGCCGGCATGGGGCGGCTTGAACCGTAAAATAGGAAACAACCCGCTGATCATGGCAGTGCCTCGTTCCAATGGTGAACATGCGATGATTGACTGTGCAGTTTCTCAGTTTTCTTATGGAAAGATTGAAGATTGCCGTCTCAGAGGTGTACAGCTTCCGGTGCCGGGTGGATATGATACAAAAGGAGAGCTGACAACAGATCCTACGGAAATCGAAAAAACATGGAGAGTCCTTCCAATGGGATACTGGAAAGGAAGCGGACTGTCTATCGTGCTTGATCTGATCGCAACCGTTCTGACAAATGGAAATTCTGTACAGAAGATCGGAACATTTGGAGATGAGATCGGACTGACTCAGATCATGATCGCTGTTGATCCGACAAAATTCAATACAGTAGAAGAGACAGATGCGATAGTAGAAGAGATTCTTGCAGATGTCAAATCTTCGGAACCGATCAAAGAAGGCGGAGAGGTTTATTATCCGGGAGAACTGGAGCTGAAAAATATCAAAGAGAACAAAGAACAGGGAATCCCGGTAATTGAAGAAGTTTGGGAATCCATCCTGAAAATGTAAGAAAAGAGAGAGAACTAGGGAGGAAATATCATGGAATATGTAATAGGAATCCTGCTGCTCGTCTCATTTGTAGGTCTTGCCGTTTACGCAGTTCGCGGCGGCAACCTGATGATGGGTATGCTGATCATGGGTATTATCTGGACAGTGCTTCCACTGATTGGAAATACTTTTGCAACAAATCCGGAATTTATCGCTGCATATCCGGGAATTACGGACATTAGTTTTGTAGATGCGATCACGAAAGTGTTCCAGTCCGGTCCGGAAGGATGGGGAAGTGTTCTTGTCAATGTTGTGTTTGGTGCATGGTTTGGTCGTGTACTGCTTCAGACAGGAATTGCAGATGCATTGATTCGAAAGGCTGTTGAGCTTGGAGGAGATAAACCAGTCATTATCTGCGTCCTGCTTTCTACAGTAACAACGGCAATTTTCTCTACATTATTTGGTGCAGGGGCAGTTGTTGCGATTGGAGTGATCATTCTTCCGATCTTGATGAGTCTTGGTATTCCGAAGACACTTTCTATCGGTTCTTTTATGTTAAGTGTAGGAGCCGGAATGTACTTGAACCCGGTACTTACCGGACAGTTTCTGGCATTCTTCCTGGGAGAAGACGGAAAACAGCTGATCACCTATGATGATCCGGCACGTCTTCGCTGGGCAGGGATCGGACTTGCTGTACAGCTGATCATGGTGATCGTGATGTGCATGTTTTCTCTGAGAAAGAAGAAAACTGTTCATGCATGGAGTGCATCCGCCGCAAGAAAAGCACGTCCGGGATATGTTCCGACAGTTGCGCTGATCGCACCGATCCTTCCGGTTTTACTGCTGGTTGTATTGAATGTTCCGATCATTCTCGGATTTATCATTGGAAGTTTTTATGCACTGGCAGTTTGTGGAAAACTGAAATCTTTCCGGGGTGCCTGCCGTGTGCTGAATAAAGATTTTTATGATGGTGTAGTTGATACAGCACCGTTGGTTGGATTTCTGCTTATGATTCCGATGTTCAATAAAGCAGCAGAACTTTGTGTTCCTTATTTTAATGCGTTGCTTGGAAATGTAATTCCGCACAATACACTGGTGATCAGTATTGCGTTTGCACTTTTAGCACCACTTGGATTGTTCCGTGGACCGCTGACACTTTTCGGTTGTGGAGCAGCAACACTGGGAATCCTGAAAGGAATCGGATTCTCAACTCCATATCTGTTTGCGCTGATGGTCATTCCTTCTATTACAATGAATGTTTCCATCTGTATGACACAGAGCTGGATCGCATGGGGAGTCAGCTACGCAAAAGTATCAACAAGAGAACATCTGAAAAAGACATTGCCGGTTGCATGGATTGTTTGTATCATCATGCAGGCCATCACTTACATTATGTTTGGTTAAGGAGGAGTTTCAAATGAGTGATAGAAAAGTACGTATGGGTATCGATGTCGGCGGAACACATACAAAAGCCGTTGCCATCGACAATGCGACCCATGAAATTATCGGAAAGTCTTCTGTGAAAACAACACATGATGACAAGGCAGGGGTTGCGACCGGAGTTGTACAGGCATTTCAGAATTGCCTGAGAGAAAATGGAATCGATCCGAAAGATGTGATCTTTGTTGCACATTCTACGACACAGGCGACCAACGCTCTGATCGAAGGAGATGTGGCAAATGTAGGAGTGATCGGTGTCGGTCCGAAAGGTGTGGGCGGCTGGATCGCAAAAGCGCAGACGAATATGAAGGATATCAACCTTGGATCCGGGCGTTTTATCCGGCTTAAGAACCGCTTCATCTGTGATGAAAATCTGTCTGACCAGCTTGTGACAGATACGATTAAATCTCTGGTGGGTGATGGTGCACAGGTTATCGTGGCCAGTGAATCTTACGGTGTGGATGACATGGAAAATGAGACCGGCATCTGCAAGATTGCAAAAGATATGGGTCTGGAAGCGACAGCAGCCAGTGAGATCACCAAGCTTTATGGACTGACCAGACGTACACGTACAGCTGCAATCAATGCGTCCATTTTGCCGAAAATGCTCAATACAGCAAATTCTACAGAACAGAGTGTAAAAAGCGCCGGGGTAGAAGTTCCTCTGATGATCATGAGAGGTGACGGCGGTGTTATGGAGATCAGTGAAATGAAAAAACGTCCGGTCCTTACGATGTTGTCCGGTCCTGCAGCTTCTGTGATGGGAAGTCTGATGTATCTGCGTGCCTCAAATGGTGTATATTTTGAAGTTGGAGGAACAACGACGAATATCGGTGTAATCAAAGACGGACGTCCTGCCATTGATTATTCGAATGTAGGCGGACATCGTACATATATCAGCAGTCTGGATGTGCGTGTCCTCGGTGTTGCCGGAGGAAGTATGGTGCGGGCAGATAAGAGCGGTGTCAAAGATGTGGGACCACGTTCCGCACATATTGCAGGTATGGACTATGCGGTATTTACTCCGGAAGAAGAAATCGTGGATCCGAAAGTCGTATTCTTCAGCCCGAAAGAGGGAGATCCTGCGGACTATGTAGCGATCGAACTGAAAAGCGGAAAGCGGATCACGATCACAAATACCTGTGCAGCGAATGTGCTGGGACTGATTAAACCAGAATATTTTGCCTATGGAAATGCCAATGCGGCGCGCAAGGCAATGCAGCCTCTGGCAGATTACATGGGAAAAACAGTGGAAGAGGTTGCAGAACAGATTCTGACAAGAGCCTATGAGAAAATTGAACCGATCATCATGGAACTGGCAGAAAAATATCGCCTGGAGAAAGATCAGATCAGTCTGGTAGGAGTCGGCGGAGGAGCCGCTTCCCTGATTGGATTCTGTTCGGATAAAATGGGACTTCGCTATTCCATTCCGGATAATGCAGAGGTCATTTCTTCCATCGGTGTTGCACTTGCAATGGTACGTGATGTAGTGGAACGAGTGGTTCCAAACCCGACACCGGAAGATATCCGCTCGATCAAAGCAGAAGCAATTGACAAAGCAGTGGAAAGTGGTGCCGCAGCGGACAGTGTGGATGTTCATATCGAGATCGATCCTCAGACTTCAAAGCTGACAGCGATCGCGCTGGGCTCCACAGAAGTAAAGACAACCGATCTTTTGAAGGAATGTACAGCAGAAGAAGCACGTCAGCTGGCAGCAGAGGATTTAAAAGAAGAACCTTCTGCAATCAAGGAAGAATGTGCAACAAAGAATTTCTATGTATTTGGTACAGACAGAAAAGGAAAACATCCGGTTCGTATTCTGGATAAAAAAGGATTTATCAAAGTGCAGAGAAATGATGGAAAAGCTCTTCTTTGTAAAGCGGGAAGCTACCGGAATGTGGTCTCTCAGATGTGGGAAGAACTGGCGATTTATCAGCAGGATGCCATCCTGCGCCCGGATTACTATATTTGCGCCGGAGCCCGGGTGATGGATTTTTCAGGATCTGTTGATCTGGATAAGATTATGATGCTGATGGAAGTTGAGATGCAGATGATCAATCCATCTGATGATGTGATCATTGTGGGAGCGAAAAACAGTCTGTAATAATAGAAGGGAATATGCAGCAATATGGACAAGAGTGGTAAAAGAAACCGGTTTTTGGATGCGCTGGCAGGCAGAAATGTACAGGAAGAACCAGAAAAGTTTCCGGAAATTCCATTGAAAGATATGGTGCAGACACTGGAGGGTGTGACAGAAGAAGCGTGGGGACGCTATGCATTTGCAAGAGAACCCCTGGAGCGAAAGTTTACGTCACAGGAAAAAGATGCGTACACTGTGAAAGCAAATGCCTGCGGACGGGAATGGGCGAAGCGCATCAGTGAAAAATATGGGACTGAAGATCCGAAGATTCTGGCCGGGAAAATGGGCATGAAAGTAAAGATGCCGAAAGTTCCGACCGGAGGAGGGGTGGTTTTGTTTGCACAGTATGTACAGCCAGATGAGATCACAATCTTTACAGACTGCGTAGATAAGGCGGCTGCGCTTGAAAAACAGTGCGGCTGCCCGCTTCTTAAAAAGGAGCGCCTGTTGGAAATTTTGCTGGCACACGAATTGTTTCATGCAGTGGAGGAACAATATGCAGGAGAAATTTTTACCAGAACAGAGAAAATTGAGCTGTGGAGAAAACCATTCTCCAACCGTTCTGTGATCTCATGCCTGTCAGAAATTGCGGCAATGGCATTTGCCAGACAACTTTCAGGGCTGAGTGTTTCTCCGTATATGCTGGACGTACTGCTTGTATATTCCTATGATAAAAATACTTCTTATGGTCTGTATGATGAAATCTGGAAATGGAACAGGGAAGTATTGTCCGATAAAAATCAGGAGGAAAAAAGATGCTGACGACAAATATTTTACTGGCTGAGAAATACGATTATCTCAGTGAGAAATTTAAAAAAGCGTTTACGTTTTTAAGAGATACCGATCTTGCCGCTCTGCCGGTTGGAAATGTACCGATTGACGGGAACGAAGTGTATGCGAATGTGCAGAGTTATTCTACAATGGATGCTGCAGATTGTCCGTTTGAAAGTCATAAAGAATACTTCGATGTACAATATGTAGTGGAAGGAGAAGAATGTTTCGGTTACGAGCCGGTAGAAAATCTGATTCCGTCCGTGGAGTATGATGCAGAGAAGGATCTGATTTTTTATCAGGAACCTGCGGATTTTGGAAGTGTCATTTTAAAAGCCGGGGATTTTGCAATCGTGCCGCCGGAAGACGGACATGCTCCGAGACGAATGACAGCAAATGGTTCCTGTCACGTAAAGAAAATTGTGGTGAAAGTAAGAGTATAGGAGGTAGTTCAAGTGAAGAGTTCATTTCGTTGGTATGGAGACAGTGATCCGGTCACACTCGATAAAATCCGTCAGATTCCGGGAATGCGTTCGATTGTTTCTGCTGTGTATGATGTGAAGCCGGGAGAAGTATGGCCGGAAGAGAGCATCAAACATCTGGTTGATGAATGTGCGGCAAATGGTCTGGTATTTGATGTGGTAGAGTCTATTCCTGTCACAGAAGAGATTAAACTTGGAAGACCGGAACGCGACCGTCATATTGAAAATTACTGTGAGTCGATCCAGCGCTGTGCGAAGTACGGAATCAAATGTATTACTTATAATTTTATGCCGGTTTTTGACTGGACGCGAACCCAGTTGGATAAAGAAGCTGAGGATGGATCTACCAGTCTTGTGATGTACTGGGATCAGCTGAAAGGGCTGGATCCACTGAAAGATGATATCCATCTGCCTGGCTGGGATGCCAGCTACACACAGGATGAGGTGCGTGAATTGATCCGGGCATATGGAGAGCTTGGAGAAGAAGGGCTGTGGGCGAATATTGAATATTTTCTGAAACGGGTGATCCCTGTGGCAGAAGAATGCGATGTCGTGATGGCATTACATCCGGATGATCCTCCGTATCCGATTTTTGGATTGCCGAGGGTGATTACATGTGAGAAAAATATTGATCGTTATCTGTCGATCGTGGACAGCCCGGCAAACAGTCTGTGTCTTTGCACAGGTTCGCTTGGAAGCTCCCCTGACAATGATATCCCTGCAATGGTGCGTAAATATTCCGCAATGGGGCGTATCGGCTTTATGCATATCAGGAATGTGAAGATTCTTCCGGACACATCGTTTGAAGAGTCAGGTCACTTGACGCAAAAAGGTTCTCTGGATATGAATGCGATCGTGAAGGCGCTAGTTGAAACGGGATTTGAAGGATATTTCCGTCCGGATCATGGACGCATGATCTGGGGAGAGAGCGGAAAGCCGGGATATGGTCTTTTTGACCGGGCGCTGGGAAGTGCGTATATCAATGGTCTGATCGAAGCAAATGGCGGAGTTATCGAAGAATAGGAAAAGGGACAGCACAATATTTTTTTCTGTCATAATATAGTATACAGCGGTCATGTTATATTCGGCATGACCGTTTTTTTATTTTTATCTGTCATAATGTGTTGATATTGTCTTCATATTTAAATATACTAGTGTAGCAGAGAAAGAATCTTTATAAGATTTTAATGGAACCAAAAAAGTTTTCATGCAGTTTTTAGATATGAAGTGTTAAATTTGACAGGAAGTGAAAAATATGGGAGCGAAGATATGAAACAGGAACAGATGAAAATCTGGGAAAGATTTTTAAAAGGGCTGCTGGTAATGACAGGGATCCTTTTTATAGCAACTGGAATTGGATATTTATTCCGGTATCTTGGATTTTCAGAAGAAAATATCATTATTGTATACATTTTAGGGGTTCTGATCATTGCAATCATTACGGTCAACAGAGGATGGAGCGTATGCTATTCGCTGCTCAGTGTGTTGTTGTTTAATTTTTTGTTTACAGAGCCACGATTTACGTTTTCTTCGTATGATTACGGGTATCCAGTGACATTTGTAACGGTGTTTATTGCAGCCATGATCGTCAGTAACCTGACCATACAAATCCGTAAGCAGGGGTATCGGGCTGAGCAGATGGCTTTACGTACCCGCATCCTGTTGGAGACGAATCAGATGCTCCAGAAGGCGAAGAATGCGGATGAGATGATTGAAGAGACTGCAAGGCATCTGATGCGCATGATGGGAAAAAATGTGATATATTATCGGGCAGAGGATGGAATACTTTCTGAGCCCAGGTTTTGTATGGCAGAACCTGGTGCAGCCAAGATGTTATACTTGCAGCAGCGGGAACGGCAGGCTGCGCAGTGGGTGTTCGAGAATCGAAAACGCGCAGGAACAGGAATGGATCAGTATCCGGATGCACATTGCCTGTATCTGGCAATCCGAAACGAAGACATGGTCTATGGCGTGATCGGAATTGCTCTGGAAGGGATGATGATGGATGTCTATGAACAGAACCTGATTTTATCCATTTTAGGGGAATGTGCACTGGCATTGGAAAAAGAGGGCTATAACAGAAAACGGGAAGAAGCGCTTGCACAGGCAAAGAATGAGCAGTTAAGAGCAAATCTCCTGCGTTCGATTTCTCATGATCTTCGGACGCCTCTGACGAGTATTTCGGGAAGTGCAGGGATTCTTCTGAACAGTGCGTCAGCGCTTGGTGAAGAGAAGCAAAAACAGCTTTATAAAGGAATTTATGATGATTCCATGTGGCTGATCAATCTGGTGGAAAATCTTCTGTCTGTGACGCGGCTGGAAGACGGGACTATGAATCTGAATCTGCAGATCGAATTGGTGGATGAGGTGATTGAGGGGGCGCTGAAACACATCAGCCGGGATCATTCGGACTATGAATTGAAATTTATTCATTCGGAAGAGCTGCTTCTGGCAAAAATGGATTCCCGTCTCATCATCCAGGTTATTATTAATATTGTGGACAATGCATTGAAATATACGCCGAAAGGCTCTAAAATAGAGATCTATGCAAGAAAAGAAAATCAGATGATCGCGATTTCCATTGCAGATAATGGAAAAGGAATTGCGGATTGTGCAAAAGAAAAGATTTTTGATATGTTTTATACTGCAGACAGTAAAGTTGCAGACAGCAGAAGAGGTCTTGGACTGGGGCTGTTCCTCTGTAAGTCGATCATACAGGCGCATGGGGGAACGATTCAGGTAGCAGATAATGTTCCACATGGTACGATTTTTACATTTACACTGCAGGCAGAGGAGGTTACTTTGAATGAATAAACCATTGATTTTAGCGGTAGAAGATGATACAGCAGTAAGAAACTTGATTACAACTACATTAGAGACACAGGATTACCGTTTCCATACGGCGGCCAACGGTGCTCAGGCAATTTTGGAAGCAGCGTCTCAGAAACCGGATATCATGCTTCTGGATCTGGGGCTTCCGGACATGGATGGAGTGGAAGTGATCAAAAAAATCCGTTCCTGGTCAAATCTGCCGATTATAGTGATCAGTGCGCGGAGTGAAGACAGGGATAAGATTGAGGCGTTGGATGCAGGTGCGGATGACTATCTGACCAAGCCGTTTTCTGTAGAGGAGCTTCTGGCAAGACTGCGTGTGATCCTGCGAAGACTTCAGTATATGGAATCCAGCTCATATCAGGAAGAAAAAGAATTTGTCAATGGAGACCTGCGGATTGATTATGTGTCCGGCTGTGTGTATTTAAAGGGGCAGGAACTGCATATGACATCCACGGAATATAAACTTCTGATTTTGCTTTCAAAAAATGTTGGAAAGGTATTGACTCATACATATATTACGAAAGAAATCTGGGGAAGTGCCTGGGACAATGATGTAGCTTCTTTGCGGGTGTTTATGGCAACGCTCAGAAAGAAGATTGAAGAAAATCCATCTCAGCTGAAATATATCCAGACACATGTGGGGATTGGATATCGTATGTTGCGGGTGGCGCAGTGACAAAGTGAGTTTTTACGGGGCTGTGATGGCAGCCCCGCTTTGTTTTCATCTCTATGAAACATAGAAACGAGTATTACTCTCTAAATTCTAATATTGTAAATATGGGAGTTAAAAATCCAGACGGTAGCATTTGTTATATTATTGGAATCCGAAAAGAAATTAGAAACAAGATTGGAAAACAGCCTGGAGATCAGGTAACTGTAACAGTGAAAGAGGTATAGCGATCCGGACATTCCGCAACTCGTACTTTCAGAGGTGGACTTCATCTCATCTGATCAGGTATAGGTTTACAGATGGGAAGTAGTCTGAGAGAACAGACTACTCCGGCAGCTGGTGAAGAACGAATTGATTCTTGCGGAATTCCAGAATTCCTTCGTCGCGCATTTTTCCAAGTTCTTTCGAGAGGGCACTGCGATCCAGGTTGAGATAATCTGCCAGTTCCTGTCGGTTAAAAGAAATTTGAAAGACCGTGCTTTCGGCTTTGGACGCCTGAGAGGACAGATAGATCAGCAGACGTCCCCGGATGGTCTTTGGGGTTGTGCAGAAAATCCGGTTGGACAGGATGAGATTTTTGTAAATGGAAATTCGAAGGAGATTCTGCATGATCTTGTCCGTCCAGAGAGTATCTTTATAGCGGGGCTGCATCAAAGTCTCCAGATTCAGGAAAAGAAGATTTGTATATTCAGCGGCTACTGCATTCACCATCAAAGGCTCCTGACAAAAAGCGTAGGTTTCTGCAAATACTTGTCCTGCCGAGATGTTGCTCAGCAGACTTTTATTTCCCCAGAGATCTACATTTTCGATATTAACACTTCCCGTCAGAACAATTCCGATTTCTCGGACGGATTCTCCCATTCGAAAAATAAGTTCATTTTTTTCAAAAGACTGCTGACGCATGCAACTGCAGTTTTGCATTTCGTTCCATTCATTTTCTGTAATTCCCTGAAACAGAGGGGTCTGAACTTTTTTCATAAAATCTTCCTTTCTGTGGTTATAACAACCGAAATATTGCCTTGATTGTACTATACTTGAACTACAAAAACAAGGGAGGAATCAAGATGATCAGAAGAATTATTCAGATAGATGAAGAAAAATGCAACGGATGCGGAGTCTGTGCAGCTGCATGTCATGAAGGTGCAATCGGGATGGTCGATGGAAAGGCAAAACTGTTAAGGGATGATTATTGTGACGGTCTGGGTGACTGTCTGCCGCAGTGTCCGACAGGAGCAATCCGTTTTGTGGAGCGGGAGGCTGCCCCATACGATGAGCAGGCAGTGCTGGAAAACCAGAGAAAAAAAGCAGAGCAGTCAACGACAGAATTTTCCGGCTGTCCGGGACAGCGAATGAGACAGCTTCATCCAGAAAGCGGTCATAATACCGAGCAAAAGTGTGCCGCACAGTCGTCACAGCTGGCACAGTGGCCATGCCAGATCAAACTGGTTCCGGTACATGCACCGTATTTTAATGGGGCGAAACTGTTGATTGCTGCAGATTGTACAGCTTATGCATACGCAAATGTACATCAGGAGTTTATGCGTGGAAAAGTAACACTTATTGGATGTCCTAAGCTGGATGAAGGAGATTACAGTGAGAAGCTGACACAGATCATTGCGGAAAATGAGATTCAGAGTGTAACAATTCTTCGTATGGAAGTGCCATGCTGCGGAGGCCTGGAAATGGCGGCAAAGAAAGCACTGCAAAACAGCGGAAAATTTATTCCATGGCAGGTCGTGACAGTTTCGATTGGCGGAAAGATTTTAGATTAGGATTTTATAGAATGAAAAATATCAGTAAATCAGAAGTGGTTGTGTTCGGAAAATGTAATACTTAAGGTTTCAAAGTGGGGGTATCATGTATTGTGATACGCCCCTCTTTCTCAATTATTTTCCTGATTCAGAGTCCATCCATAATCATTGTGGTATATCATCTGCTTCGTCATGCCGCCGTCAATACATATATTTTCCCCAGTGATAAAACCTGCTTTATCGGAACAAAGGTATAGTACCATATTGGCAATATCCAGGGAATTCCCAACGCGGCCGGCAGGGTGTTGAATCACATCTGCACCGTCATATTTTGTGTAAGCGGTATCGATCCAACCGGGAGATATTGAATTTACACGAACTTTCCCGGCAAGACTGACAGCAAGGGAGTGCGTAAGAGCTGCTATACCGCCTTTAGCAGCAGTGTAGCTTTCAGTCTGTGGCTGACTCATACGGTCCCGGGAGGAAGAGATATTTACAATTGCCGCATCAGGAGCAAAGTACGGAAGAAAAAGCTTTGTAAGATAGAATGGCGCTGTTATGCCTACTTTTAAAGCGTAGTTAAATTCTTCATAGGAACATTCCTTGATCCCTTTCATTAGCGGCAGTGCGTTATTGATCAGATAGTCTACCTTGCCATAGTCAGCAATTACTGTTTCCACAAAGCGGTGCAGAACTTCTTTTTCAGCCAAATCGCCGACAAAGTAATCATTTGGCTGTTTGTCGATAATACAGACAAAAGCGTTGTTCTTTTTAAATTCTTCGGCAATACATTTTCCAATACCTTGTGCGCCGCCTGTGATGACAACTACTTTGTTGTGAAACATTGTGCAAAACTCCTTTTTGTTTTTAGCATACTATAGAATGTTATAAAAAGCCACTGAGTTTCTTAAGATTTCGGGGGAATCTGCAAATGTAACAAGGTATACTTTTGGGACGAAGAGGTCAATGCCAGAATATTAACCGCGATAAAAAATGCAGGAAGCAATTCGACGGTTCTTCCAGAAGGCGGAACGTCCGTATCTACTGAGTTCAAAACTTATTTATAATTGTTTATCAAAATATATTATTGCAGAAAGTTCAAGAAGATTACGGGCTCCAATGTAAAATAGACAAAAAATGGTTAGTCGTTGTATGGTGATTGTAGATTGGCTGTCTACGAAAATGGGCAAAATTAAAAGTACTATTATTAAAAGCCAAGTGGAGATACTGGCAATTCTGTATGATTTTAGTTGTATCATTTCCCACCGTTCATCCCCCATATAATTCATCTGTTTCTTAGCTTTAAAAATATATAGGCTGAGTGTTACACCTAATGAAACAATAAGAAAAAATAAAATTATAGTTTGTTCATTCATATTAGTTTTCCTTCCTATATTCAAAAATTTTGTCGATCGAAACCTCAAATACTTCTGCAATTTTAAATGCTAATTCAAGAGAAGGTGTTTCACAATCCCCCTTTTTTCACCCGAATCTTTATACCATCTTTATACGAATCCATTTCAGCTTAATACAGATTTTATTTGCAATGTCCTACAATAGGGAACAGCAAGGAGGAAAAAAATATGATGGATTTAATTGCACTAGGAATTTTAATTATTTGTTTTGGATGTGTAAAATTATTTGCGAATTTTTGTGAATCGCTGATCAATCCAAAAGAAAAATAGGAGGATATAAAGATGATCGTTCTTGGAATTTTAGTTTTATTACTTGCCGGATATCTTGTGTATGCGCTGATACATCCGGAGAAATTGTGAGAAAAGAGAAAGGACAGCAACAGGAGGAAGAGAGATGTTACAGATTATACTCACACTGGCAATTTTCTTGATACTGGTCATTCCGATGGGAAAATATATGTATCACATTGCCACAAAGCAAAAAACATTTGCGGATAAGATGTTCAATCCGATCGACAATTTTTTATATAAAATTTGCGGAATCAAACGAGAAGACATGGGCTGGAAAAAGTACGCGATGTCTTTAGTACTGGCAAATGCAGTAATGGTATTTATCGGTTATTTGATTTTACGATTACAGAATTTGCTGTTTTTAAATCCGAACGGAGCTGATGGAATGGAGGCAAGTCTTTCCTTCAATACGATCATCAGTTTTATGACAAATACAAACCTGCAGCATTATGCAGGAGAAAGCGGTCTTTCTTACGGAAGTCAGTTGTGTGTGATCATTTTTATGATGTTTACCTCAGCTGCCAGCGGTTATGCAGCATGTATGGCATTTTGCCGCGGAGTTTCCGGAAGAAAGATGGGAAACTTTTATGAAGATGTGATCCGCGTAACGACCAGAATCCTGATTCCGTTTTCGTTTGTAATCGGTCTTCTTCTGGTAAGTCAGGGAGTGCCGCAGACATTACAGGCAAATGAAACGATACAGACAATCGAAGGAAAGATGCAGGATCTGGCACTTGGACCGGTAGCCGCACTGGAAGCAATCAAGCATCTGGGAACAAACGGAGGTGGATTCTTCGGTGCAAACTCAGCGACACCGTTTGAGAACCCGACTGTTATTTCTAATATAATAGAAACGATTTCCATGATGATACTTCCGGGCTCTTGCGTTGTAGCATTTGGCCATATGATCCATGACAACAGAAAAGAAAATGCAGCGAGAAAAGCAGTTGCACCAAAACAGTTTGGTAAGCCAATGCTGATGGGAAGACAGGCAGCAGTGATTTTCGGAGCAATGTCCATCCTTTTTGTAGTAGGACTTGTAATCTGCTATTCTGCTGAGATGGCAGGAAATCCGGTGACTCATTCACTGGGACTTGCACAGGCAGGAAATATGGAAGGAAAAGAAACTCGCTTTGGAATCGCGCAGTCTGCATTATTTACAACGGTGACAACATCCTTTACAACAGGAACTGTTAACAACATGCATGATTCACTGACACCGCTTGGCGGTCTTGTTCCAATGCTCCACATGATGCTTAACTGTGTGTTCGGCGGAAAAGGTGTGGGTCTGATGAATATGGTTATGTATGTGATCCTGGCAGTTTTCATCTGTGGCCTGATGGTAGGACGTACACCGGAATATCTGAATAAAAAAATTGAAGGCAGAGAGATGAAGCTGGTGGCGCTTGTGATTTTGATTCATCCACTTTTAATTCTTGGATTTTCTGCATTGGGTGTGGCAACACAGGCAGGAACAAGCGGCATTACGAACCCGGGATATCACGGACTGAGTCAGGTTCTGTACGAGTTTGCCTCTTCTGCGGCGAACAATGGTTCCGGATTTGAGGGACTGGCCGACAACAGTGTATTCTGGAATATCACGACCGGGCTGGCAATGTTCTTTGGAAGATATTTTTCCATTGTAGCACAGCTTGCAATCGCAGGATCTCTGCTGGCGAAAAAGAAAGTGAACGAATCAATCGGTTCGCTAAAGACAGATAATGTAACTTTTATGATCATTCTTGTATTTATTGTATACATTTTTGCCGCTCTGACCTTTTTCCCGGCGCTGGCACTTGGTCCGGTAGCTGAGCATCTGTCCTTATGGCAGTAGAAAATGAGCGGAAAGGAGAATCCAACATGGCTAAGAAAGATAAGACAAAATTTATTACAAAGGATATTTTAAGATCCTCCATTCTGGGCGCATTTCAGAAACTGGATCTGCGCTACATGATAAAAAATCCGGTCATGTTTGTCGTAGAAATCGGATTTCTGTTCACTCTAATCCTGACAGTGTTTCCAACACTGTTTGGCGGAAGTGAAGAATATCGCGTGTACAACGGAGTTGTAACAGTCGTACTGTTTGTGACCGTGTTATTTGCAAACTTTGCAGAGTCCGTTGCAGAAGGAAGAGGAAAGGCACAGGCAGCTTCTTTGAAAAAGACAAAGCAGGATACAAAAGCAAGACTGCTTCTGGCAAATGGAGAAGAGAAAGTGATCAATGCTTCTGAACTGAAAAAAGGAGATATCGTGCTTGTAAAGACCGGAGAGGTGATTCCGAACGATGGAGAGATCATCGAAAGTGTTGCATCTGTAGATGAATCTGCAATTACGGGAGAATCCGCCCCTGTTACAAGAGAGGCGGGAGGAGATTTTTCCTCTGTGACAGGAGGTACGACAGTTGTTTCTGACTGGTTAAAGATTAAAATCGTGGCAGAACCCGGACAGTCTTTCCTGGATAAAATGATTGCACTGGTAGAGGGCGCATCCAGACAGAAATCTCCGAATGAGATCGCGCTGAACACACTGCTGATCGTGCTGACTTTGATTTTTCTGATCGTGATTGTATCTCTGTACCCGTTTGCACAGTATCTTGGAGTACAGATGCCGATTTCCTGGCTGATTGCTCTGATGGTATGTCTCATCCCGACAACGATCGGCGGTCTGCTTTCAGCTATTGGAATCGCGGGAATGGACCGTGTGACCAGATTCAATGTAATTGCCATGTCCGGAAAAGCAGTTGAGGCATGCGGAGATGTGGACACGATGATTCTTGACAAAACAGGAACCATTACATACGGAAACCGCCTGGCAGCAGAATTTTATCCGGTCAAGGGTGTTGCAAAAGAAGATCTGACAGATTATTGTGTGATGTGTTCTTTGATGGATGCCACCCCGGAAGGAAAATCTACAGTAGAACTGGGAAGAAATTTTGGGTGTGCGATCGACGATGGCGCAGCAGACCAGATGGAATTTGTAGAGTTTACTGCACAGTCTAAGATGAGCGGTGTGAATTTAAAAGACGGAACCAGAGTCAGAAAAGGAGCTTCCGAAGCAATCAAGACTTTTGTGAAAGAAGCAGGCGGAATCATCCCGTCGGATCTGGAAGGGATTGTAACAGAAGTTTCAAATCTTGGAGGAACTCCGCTTGTTGTATGTGTAAACAACAAGATTTTAGGTGTGATCTATTTGAAGGATACAGTAAAACCAGGACTGGTGGAGCGTTTTGAAAGACTTCGCGAAATCGGAATCAAGACAATCATGTGTACCGGTGATAATCCGCTGACAGCAGCAACGATTGCGAAGGAAGCAGGAGTTGACGGTTTTATTGCAGAATGTAAACCGGAAGATAAAATTGAGGCGATCAAAAAAGAGCAGGCAGAAGGAAAAGTGGTTGCCATGACAGGTGACGGTACAAACGATGCTCCGGCGCTGGCACAGGCAGATGTTGGTCTGGCAATGAATTCCGGAACACAGGCGGCCAAAGAAGCAGCAAATATGGTGGATCTGGATTCAGACCCGACAAAGATTCTGGAAGTGGTGGAAATCGGAAAACAGCTTTTGATCACCAGAGGATCTTTGACCACATTTAGTATTGCGAATGATATTGCAAAATATTTTGCCATTATCCCGGCCATGTTTACGATGGTACTTCCACAGATGCAGATCTTGAATATCATGCATCTTTCTACGCCGGCAAGTGCGATCCTTTCTGCTTTGATCTTCAATGCGATCATTATACCGGGACTGATCCCGATTGCGATGAAAGGTGTCAAGTACAGACCGATGAAAGCAGAGAAAATGCTGCTTCGTAATATGGGAATCTACGGACTTGGCGGAATTGTTGTACCGTTTGTAGGAATTAAACTGATCGACCTGCTGGTAGCACCGCTGCTTGCAATGATCGGAATGTAGGAGGAAGCAGACTATGAAAGCATTTGGAAAAACAGTAGGAAAAACAGTTGTTTTCTGTCTTGTTATGATGCTGATGTGTTCATTTGTGTATCCGCTGGCATTGACAGGGGTCAGCCAGCTTACAATGAAGGCAAAGGCAGATGGAAGTAAAGTTGACAAAGATGGGAACCTCACAACAGATACCAAAGAGGCGGTAGGTTCTGCGCTGATCGGACAGGATTTTACAGAGGACTGTTATTTTCAGGGAAGAGTTTCCGCTGTAAATTACAATACTTATACAGAAGAGCAGAAAGAAAGCGGAGAATATGCAGGTGTTGCTTCCGGTTCTTATAACTACGCAAATTCCAATCCGGAATTAAAAGAGCGGATGGAGAAAGATCTGGAGCAGTTCTTAAAAGAGTATCCGGGAGTGAAAGCAGAGGATGTTCCGGCAGAGCTTCTGACAGCTTCCGGTTCCGGTCTGGATCCACATATCAGTCCGGAATCTGCAGAGGTTCAGATCCCGACAGTGGCAAAGAATTCCGGACTCTCTGAGGAGGAAGTAAAAAAGATCGTAGAAGAAAATACAGAAAAGAAAACACTGGGTGTATTTGGAGAAGAACGGGTAAATGTACTTGGATGTAATCTGGATATTGCAGCGGCAATGGGAAAATAGGAGGTTGCTTTGACAGAGGAAAACAGACCTGATCCGGGGCTGCTGTTGAAAAAACTACAGTACGAGGAGAAGGAAAAAGAGAAACAGACAAAGGGAAAACTGAAAATTTTTCTTGGATATGCGGCAGGATCCGGTAAGACATACGCCATGCTGGAAGCTGCCCATGAGGCAAAAAAGCATCAGGTGGATGTAGTGGCAGGTTATATCGAACCGCACGCACGTCCGGATACACAGGCAATGGCAGAGGGGCTGGAAGAAATTCCGCCCCTTATGGTCGATTATAAAGGAATCCAGCTTCGTGAGTTTAATCTGGATGCGGCGCTGGAGCGAAAACCAAAGCTGATCCTGGTGGATGAGCTCGCCCATACCAATGTCCGAGGAAGCCGGAATGAAAAGCGCTATCAGGATGTACGGGAGCTGCTTCGCGCAGGGATCAATGTATATACCACGATGAATATCCAGCATCTGGAAAGCCTCAATGATCTGGTAGGGAATATTACGAATATAGAAGTAAAAGAGCGTGTTCCTGACAGTGTGTTTGATCAGGCAGATCAGGTAGAGGTGATAGATATTGAGCCGGAAGACCTGATCGAGCGTATGAAAGAAGGAAAGATCTACGGTCCGGTGCAGGCAGAACGGGCGCTGGAGAATTTTTTCCGAAGAGAAAAGCTGGTGGCACTGCGAGAAATTGCACTTCGAAGAAGTGCGGACCGGGTGAACCGGATTGCGGAGGAAGAGAGAAATATTCTGGGAAATACCGGCTATCATACCGGAGAACATATACTGGCATGTATTTCCGCTGCGCCATCCAGCGCCAAGGTGATCCGTACAGCAGCCAGACTTTCCTATGCTTTTCATGCCCAGTTTACGGCACTTTATGTGGAAACACCTGCCATGCAGGAAGCGGGAGAGAAGACGAAACAAACCTTAAAAAGCCATCTGGAACTGGCAAAGGCGCTGGGAGCAAAAATCGTAACGGTGTATGGTGAGGATGCAGCGTATCAGATTGCGGAATACGCGATCGTGAGCAATGTCTCTAAAGTGGTCATGGGAAGAACAAACCACAGGGGAATCTGGCGCAGGCCTAGGATCGAAGTGATGGAGAAGCTGACCCATATGGCGCCCAATATTGATGTCTATATTATTCCGGATATCCGGAAGGCAACGCATAAAAGAGAGGTGCAGATCCAAAGGCGCAGAAAAACGAGCTGGAAAAACGTGTTTCTGGATCTGGCTGAAATTACAGGAGTGATGGCAGTTGCAACACTTGCAGCTTACGTGCTGTGGCTTTTCAGACTGCCGGAATCCAACATTATCATGATTTATATTCTGGGGATTCTGCTGTCCTCTTATATTGCAAATAAGAAAATTTATGCGCTGTATTCTTCTTTGATCAGTGTGTTTGCATTTAATTTTTTCTTTACGGAACCATATTTCAGTCTGAAGGCATATGACAAAGGATATCCGACTACGTTTGTGATGTTGTTTCTGGTGGGATTGTTCACAGCGACACTGACAAGGAGACTGAAACAGCAGAGCAGAGAAAGTGCCAAAAAGGCATACCGGACGGAGATTCTGCTCGAGAACAGTCAGAAGCTTCGAAGATGTAAATCGAAACAGGAAGTGTGGACTCAGGTGGCCGGGCAGGCAGGAAAGCTTTTAAATCTGTCTCTGATCATTTATCCGATGGAAGGATCTCAGATGTCAGATACGCCGCTTTTGTTTCCAAGAAAAGGGATGGATATGCTGCATCTGAAAACCTGTATCAACCGGCAGGAGCTGGCAGTGGCACAGTGGGTGGCGGCGAATCATCATCGTGCGGGAGCATGTACGCACACACTGCCTGACGCCAAAGCCATGTATCTTCCGATCCAGGATGCAAGAGACGTCAAAGGTGTGATGGGAATCCTTCTGGAGGAAAGGCGGCCGATCCAGGAGTTTGAATACGGACTTTTAATCGCGATGCTCAATGAAACAGGAGTAAAGCTGCAGGATACATTTCTGGAATGAAAAGAGTGACTTACCTCCATAAATGTGATAAAGTTAGAGTGTTGTCAAAAAGACAGCAGAATCTAATGAAAGACAATGGAGTTAGCATATGAACCTGTTAAATATTGAACATATCAGTAAAATATATGGAGAAAAAATAATTTTTGATGACGCGTCTTTTGGAGTGCAGGAGGGAGACAAGATTGGGATCGTTGGGATCAACGGGACCGGCAAGACGACTCTTCTGCGGATGATCGCGGGAACAGAGGTGCCGGATGATGGACAGATCATCCGGCAGAATGGCATGAAGATTGCCCATCTGACTCAGAATCCCGTATTTCCGGAAGGCGCGACTATTTTATCTTATGTGCAGAGTGTGGCAGAAGATATGGAGTGGAGAGTACAGAGCAATCTGAATACACTCGGAATCACAGATCATACAATGAAGATTGAGCATCTTTCCGGCGGACAGAAGAGAAGAGTGGCAATGGCAAAGGTTCTGGCAGAGGACTTTGATCTGCTTCTTCTGGACGAGCCCACCAATCATCTGGATGGAGAAATGATCTCCTGGCTGGAAGGGTATCTGCGGGCATACCGTGGAACGGTCATTATGGTCACACATGACCGCTATTTTCTGGATCAGGTCACAAACCGGATTCTGGAGATCAGCCATGGAAAGATGTACAGCTATGATGCCAATTACACAACGTTCCTGGAACTGAAAGCCCAGAGGGAGGAGATGGAACTGGCATCCGAGCGAAAACGGCAGAGCATCCTGCGTATGGAGCTGGAATGGGCAAAACGAGGATGCCGGGCAAGAACAACGAAGCAGAAAGCACGTCTGGAGCGTCTGGAAAGTCTGAAAAACGGCAGTGCTCCGGTGACAGATGATACGATCACGCTGGATTCGGTAGAAACCCGCATGGGAAAGAAGACGATGGAGCTTCACCATGTCAGTAAATCATATGGGGAAAAGGTACTGGTCAGAGATTTTTCTTATACAGTACTCAAAAATCAAAAGCTTGGAATCATCGGACCAAACGGCTGTGGAAAATCGACCCTGATCAAAATGATGGCGGGGCTGGTTCAGCCGGATTCCGGGACGATTGAAGTGGGAGAGACTGTCAAGATCGGATATTTTGCACAGGAAGAACAGGAGATGGATGACAGCCAGAGAGTCATTGACTATGTCAAAGAGATCGGCGAATATATTGTCACCAGAGATGGCAGAATCAGCGCATCGCAGCTTCTGGAGCGGTTTTTGTTTACTCCGGATATGCAATATGCGCCGATCGGGAAATTGTCGGGAGGAGAGAAAAGAAGACTGTATCTTCTGGGGATTCTGGCACAGAATATCAATCTGCTTCTGATCGATGAAGCGGGAAACTATCTGGATATTCCGACACTGACGATTCTGGAAGATTATCTGAATTCCTTTCAGGGGATTGTGATCACGATTTCCCATGACCGCTACTTTTTGGATAATGTGGTAGATCGGATTTTTGAGTTTGACGGAAACGGACATCTGCAGCAGTATGAGGGCGGATATACGGATTATCTGGAAGCGAAAAAGAAAAGAGCATCGCATGCAGTGCAGCCGGAAGAAAAGCCAGAGATGACAAAGTCCAAAAATACTGCAAAAACATGGAAACAGAACAGTCCGGTAAAATTAAAATTCTCATTTAAAGAAGCACGGGAATACGAGACAATCGATGATGATATTGCATCTCTGGAGGAACAGTTGGAGAAACTGGAGCAGGATATGCTGAAAAATGCAACAAACTCGGTAAAACTTTCCGAACTGGTACAGCAAAAAGAGGAAACACAGGCAGCGTTAGATGAAAAAATGGAACGCTGGGTTTATCTTAGCGACCTGGCAGAAAAGATCGAGAGCCAGAAAAACGGACAGCCTGTTTGAAAAAAGTAAAGAAAAATGGAAAATTGTTGTTTTTTGAAAAACAGGACAATGATAAGCTAATATACGAACAGAAAAAGGTACATGTATTTATGTTGTATTTTATTGACGTAAACCAAGGAAAGGAATATACTAATCCTTGCAGAAGGGAAATTGAAAAATATGGAGGTAAACGATATGAAAAAGCCTGTTTTAGTGATTATGGCAGCAGGAATGGGAAGCAGATATGGAGGGTTGAAACAGATTGACCCGGTAGATGAAGATGGACATATTATCATTGATTTTTCAATTTATGATGCAAAAAGAGCAGGATTTGAAAAAGTTGTCTTCATTATCAGAAGAGAGCACGAAGAAGACTTTAGAAAGAGTATCGGGGACAGAGTCAGCAAGTTCATGGAAGTAGAATATGTATACCAGGAACTGGAGAACCTGCCGGAAGGATTTTCTGTACCGGAAGGAAGAACGAAGCCTTTTGGAACAGGACATGCGATTTTGAGTTGTAAAGATGTAGTGGATGGTCCGTTTGCCGTGATCAATGCAGATGATTACTATGGAGTCAATGCATATAAGATGATCTATGACTATCTTTCATCAGGAGAAGACAATGAGAAGTACCGTTATGCAATGGTTGGATATATGCTGAGTAATACGCTGACAGAGAACGGATATGTTTCCCGTGGAATCTGTGACACAGATGAGAATCAGTGCCTGACAGGTATTACAGAGCGTACACACATCGAGAAGACAAAAGACGGAGCAGCATTTACAGAGGATGATGGCAAGACATGGGTTCCTGTAGCATTGGATACGACAGTTTCCATGAACCTGTTTGGATTTACTGCGAGTATGTTAAAGGAACTGGAGAGCAGATTTTCCGCATTTTTGACAGAGAATCTGGAGAAGAATCCGATGAAATGCGAATACTTTCTTCCGGCAGTCGTAGGCGATCTGATCGGAGAAGGAAAAGCCGAAGTAAAAGTGCTCAAATCAGCAGACAGATGGTATGGAGTTACATATAAAGAAGATAAAGAAACAGTTGTGAATGCAATCCGCAGTATGAAAGAGGAAGGAATCTATCCGAAAAATCTGTGGAAATAAATAATTGCAGGAAAAGCAGAATCAGAAAGGAGTCAGATCATGGCAATTTTAGTAGCAGGCGGAGCCGGATATATCGGCAGCCACACATGTGTGGAACTTTTGGAACGTGGATATGAGGTAGTAGTAGTAGACAATCTTTACAATTCCAGTGAAGTTGCGCTGGAAAGAGTGCAGGAGATCACTGGAAAAACTTTGAAATTTTACAAAGGAGATATTTTAAACAGAGAAGATCTGGAGCCGATCTTTGAAAATGAAGAGATCGAGGCAGTGATCAACTTTGCAGGACTCAAAGCAGTCGGAGAATCTGTAGAAAAGCCTTGGGAATACTATCACAACAACATTACAGGAACATTGATTCTTTGTGATGTGATGAGAAAACACGGATGCAAGAACATGATCTTCAGTTCTTCCGCAACAGTATACGGAGATCCGGCAGAGATCCCGATCACAGAAAAGTGTCCGAAAGGAGAAATCACCAACCCATACGGACGTACAAAAGGAATGTTGGAGCAGATTCTGACAGATCTTCACACAGGAGATCCGGAGTGGAATATTATGCTGCTTCGTTACTTTAACCCGATCGGGGCACACAAATCCGGAAAGATCGGAGAAGATCCGAAAGGAATCCCGAACAATCTGGTGCCATATATTGCACAGGTTGCAGTTGGAAAACTGGATCGTCTGGGAGTGTTTGGCGATGACTACAATACACCGGATGGAACAGGTGTCAGAGATTATATCCATGTAGTCGATCTGGCGATCGGTCATGTAAAAGCGATCGAGAGAATGAAGAAAGCGAAAGGTGTTCACATTTACAACCTGGGAACAGGCGTTGGATACAGCGTACTGGATGTCGTGAAAGCATACGAAAAAGCATGCGGCAAGGAGATTCCGTATGAAATCAAACCTCGCCGTGCCGGTGATATTGCAACATGCTACTGTGATGCTGCAAAAGCGAAGGAAGAGCTTGGATGGGTGGCAGAACGCGGAATTGAAGAGATGTGTGAAGATTCCTGGAGATGGCAGTCTGCAAATCCGGATGGATACAGATCATAAAGCAAGATAAGAGAAGGAAGATGTACTGTGTGTGGTGCATCTTCCTTTTTCGATTACTTTTTGTTGGCCCGGTAGTCAGATGCCAGAATTCCATATACACAGGCATCTACAATTCCTTTGTTATTCCAGTCGGCTTGTCTTAAAGTGCCCTCATAAATCAGGCCGCATTTTTGCATGACTTTTCCGGAATTTGGATTTTGGGGATCGTGCCAGGTTTCAATTCGGTTTACTTTTACTTCTTCAAAAAGAAAGGCAATGACTGCTGTAAAGGCTTCGCTTGTAAATCCGCAGTGCCACCAGCGGCTGCCAAGGCAGTATCCGATATGAACTTTTTCTGTTTTTTCATTTAGTTCAATTACAGAAATGGTACCGATAGGTTCGCCGATTTCTTTTGGAATAATGGCCCATTGGTAAAAGTCTGGTTTTTCGTACTCCAAAAGCCAACTTTCCAGAACTCGTTTGGTGATGTCAATGCTTTTGTGCGTTGGCCATCTTAAAAATTCGGTTACTTTTTCGTCACTGGTCCAGTTATGAAAGATCGCAGAAAGATCATCCGCAGTAAACTTTCTTAAAATCAGTCGTTCTGTCTCAATGGTTTTTGTTCCTTGATGCTCCATATATAAGTCCTCCTTCGCGTATCAATTCTGCTGTTTTTGTTTCGAGCAGTATACCATAAAAGGTGCTGATTTTAAAGGGAAATATTTTGGATATAGTTGCCTGGATATAGAAGAAACAAGTATAATAAAAGAATGGAAGTGTTGCCGGAATGGTTTGGGCTTCCTGAATCCAGATATGTGATGAATATTTGAAGGAGGAATCAGGGTGAAGGACTGGTTTACGGTAGAAAAAATTGATGAAGATACATATGCAATTAGTGAATATCAGCACTGGGAAGAAACACATTGTTATCTGTTGTGTGGCACGAAAAGAGCACTTCTGATTGATACAGGTTTGGGAGTGGCTAATATCAAAGAAGTTGTTGATAAACTGACAATGCTTCCAATCTTTGTTGTAACGACTCATGTTCACTGGGATCATATAGGAGGACATCAATATTTTGAAAATATTGGCGTCCACATTTTGGAGAAAGATTGGATATCAGAGAAATTTCCGATATCGCTGCAGCAGGTGAAAAGGAATCTGACCTGCCGGGAGTGTCAGTTTCCAGAAGAATTTGATTTGGAAAAGTATCAGTTATTTCAAGGAGATGTGCAGAGTACGTTTTCTGATGGGGAAATTTTCAATCTGGGAGAACGAACGGTGCAAGTTGTTCATACCCCGGGACATTCACCGGGACATCACAGCTTTTCGATTTCAACAGATTTGGCAGACAAGATTGAAAGTGCATGCAGAAAATTAGACAAAGAAAAGAAGTGGAAACAGGGAAGCGGAATCTTTGATTTTGGAGATTTTAAAATTCATCTTTAATAAAATACAAAAAGGAGAAGCGTAGATGATCATTGAAGGAAATGAAAAAGAAAAGGCAGCCATGGCAGAATTTCATAAGGGCAACCGAAAGGAAGGGCTTCGATTACAGGAGGAGTTTGCTGCAGCCTTTCGAGAAGAATATAAAGAGAAAGATCACTGTCCGTGTAAAAAGGCCTGCCGTTATCATGGAAACTGTAAAGAGTGCGTGGCAATTCACAGGGCACACCAGGAGCATGTTCCCAATTGCATGAGAGAATTGATCAACAAGAAACTCAAAGGATTGTCAGAACTGACGGAGCATACGATCGCATATGAAATTGAACCTCCGAAAGAGATATTGAGGAAGGAAGCTCAATAAAACAAATTGATAGAGGCACTTTTACACTTTATCGAAAAAAAGCTTGACAACGGAAGTGCGCTTTGCTAATATAATAAAAAACAGAACGCACTCGGTTTTTAAAAGAAGGTGGGAAACAAAGTATGAGAAAACAGGTTTATTCTCTTTTGGTCGATAACAATCCGGGTGTTCTGAGCAGAATTGCAGGTCTGTTCAGCCGAAGAGGATACAGTATCGACAGTATTACAGCCGGAACGACGGCAGATCCGAGATTTACCAGAATTACAGTGGTGGCATCCGGAGACGAGCTGATTTTATCGCAGATTGAAAATCAGGTCAGAAAACTGGAAGATGTCATTGAGATCAAGCTGTTAAAGGATGGAGAATCTGTATTTCGCGAACTGATTATGATAAAGGTTCGCGTGACAGCAGCACAGAGAGGTGAGATCAATTCCATTGCGGATATTTTCCGTGCGAAGATCGTGGATGTACAGGAGGAGTCCATGATCATCGAACTGACAGGGACACAGTCCAAACTGGAAGGCTTTATGAACCTTCTGAAAGGGTATGAGATTCTGGAACTGGCAAGAACCGGTATCACAGGATTGTCCAGAGGCTGTGAAGATGTTACATATATTGGCTAGATGAAAACAGTATGCTAAAGGCAGGAGCCTTTAACTATAAAAACAGAAAACTGCGGCAGTGCAGAAAATTTAGGAGGAATGAAAAATGGCAGCAAAACTTTATTATCAGGAAGATTGTAACCTTTCCGTATTAGAGGGACAGACAATTGCGATTATCGGATATGGAAGTCAGGGACACGCACATGCATTGAATTTAAAGGAATCCGGATGCAACGTCATCATCGGACTTTACGAAGGCAGCAAATCCTGGGCAAAAGCAGAAGCACAGGGATTTGAAGTATTTACAGCAGCAGAGGCAGCGAAAAAAGCAGATGTGATCATGATTCTGATCAATGATGAAAAACAGGCTGCAATGTATAAAAATGATATTGAGCCGAACCTGGAAGAAGGAAACATGCTGATGTTTGCACATGGTTTTGCGATCCATTTCGGACAGATCGTACCTCCTGCAAATGTAGATGTTACGATGATCGCGCCAAAAGCACCGGGACATACAGTAAGAAGTGAATATCAGGCTGGTAAGGGAACTCCTTGTCTGGTAGCAGTAGAGCAGGATTACACAGGAAAAGCACTGGATCGTGCACTTGCATATGGTCTTGCGATCGGTGGAGCAAGAGCAGGACTTCTGGAGACAGATTTCAGAACAGAGACAGAGACAGACCTTTTCGGAGAGCAGGCAGTACTTTGCGGTGGTGTATGCGCATTGATGCAGGCAGGATTCGAGACACTGTGTGAAGCGGGATACGATCCAAGAAATGCATACTTTGAGTGTATCCATGAGATGAAACTGATCGTAGATCTGATCTATCAGTCCGGATTTGCAGGAATGAGATACTCTATTTCCAATACAGCAGAATATGGTGATTACATTACAGGACCAAAGATCATCACAGAAGATACAAAGAAAGCAATGAAAAAAATTCTTTCCGATATTCAGGATGGAACATTTGCAAAAGACTTCCTGCTTGATATGTCACCAGCCGGTGGTCAGGCACACTTCAGAGCAATGAGAAAACTGGCATCTGAACATCCATCAGAAAAAGTGGGAGCAGAAATCAGAAAACTCTACAGCTGGAGTGATGAAGATAAACTGATCAACAACTAAGGACAGTGAAAGGCGGAAAGCTGCTCACCCCAATAAGAACAGCCAGATATTGTGCTTGCACAAGTATCTGGCTGTTCTTGTTGAGCAGTCGGCGTGAGGAGGCGTGCAAAAGGAAATACTATGGAAAGAGAAAATGATTTCAGTCAGGGAAGCATTGCAAAGAATATTTTAAATCTTGCAGTTCCCATGACGCTGGCACAACTGATCAATGTCCTGTACAGTGTGGTAGACAGAGTCTATATCGGACACTTGCAGGGTGTATCTGCGAATGCACTGACGGGAATCGGTCTGGCACTTCCGATCATTACAATCATCACGGCATTTGCTAATTTATTTGGAATGGGAGGAGCACCCCTTTGTTCCATTGCAAGAGGCAGTCATGAAGAAGAAAAGGCAGAGAAGGTGATGGGAAATTCGTTTTCGATGCTTCTTTTCACAGGGGTACTTCTGATGGGAATCTGTTTTATATTCCGAAAACCGCTGTTGTATCTGTTTGGAGCGAGCAGTGCCACATTTCCGTATGCAAACGCATACATCAGTATCTATCTGTGCGGAACCGTGTTTGTCATGATCAGTCTGGGGATGAATCAGTTCATCAATTCTCAGGGATTTGGGAAAATTGGAATGCTCACGGTAATGCTTGGCGCATTTACCAATATTGTGCTGGATCCGATCCTGATTTTCGGACTGGATATGGGAGTACAGGGAGCAGCTCTTGCAACGGTGATCTCCCAGGGATTATCTGCAGCCTGGGTGATGAAGTTTCTGACAGGGAAGAAGGCGATTCTTCAACTCTCAAAAAGAGCAATGCATCTGGAGTGGAAGCTTGTAAAAGAAATCATCTTTCTGGGAACATCGGGATTTGTGATGTCTGTTACAAACGGGCTTGTACAGATTGTATGCAATGCAACGCTCCAGAGGTACGGGGGTGATATTTACGTTGGGATTATGACAGTGATCAACTCGGTGCGGGAAATTGTGACAATGCCGGTGACAGGACTGACGGCGGCATCGCAGCCTGTGATTGGATATAATTACGGGGCAGGGTGTTATCAGAGAGTAAAATCTGCAATCCGTTTTACTGCGGTCGGATGTATTGTTTTTACAACGGTTGTCTGGGCAGTGTTATTTTTAGAACCTCGTTTCTTTCTTCAGATGTTTACCAAAGAACCGGGAATTTTGCAGTACGGTGTTTCTGCCATGCGGATCTATTTTTGTGGAATCTTTATGATGGCGCTGCAGTTTGCGGGACAGTCTACAGCGGTTGCGTTAAACCGTGCGAAACAGGCCGTCTTTTTTTCTCTGTTTCGAAAGGTCATCATTGTCATTCCGTTGACCATGCTGCTTCCAATGATCGGAAATCTGGGGACAGATGGAGTGTTTTGGGCAGAACCGATTTCCAATGTTATTGGCGGTACGGCATGTTTTGTAACCATGTTGCTTACAATCTGGCCAAAGCTGAGAGAAGGAAGTTACTGTTCGCAGTAACAGAAAAAATAGGCAGAAAAAATAGATAATATGGCAAAAAAAGAAATTGACAATGACAGGGACACTGATTATAATGAATTTATATCAGGTGTGTAACTGTACGGCAGGCATTAACCTTACATGGACTTTATTTTAGATGTTTATGTGGGTTGGTGTCTTTTTTTCTGTTTTTCTCTGGAAATAGGATGCACGGGCATGAAATCTGAAATACTATCCATCAAGATCAAATGCATCAAAAACAGAGAAAAGGAGAAGAGGAAAATGAAAGACAAGATTTTTGGTGTTTTACAGCGAATCGGAAGATCCTTTATGCTTCCGATCGCGATTCTTCCGGTAGCAGGTCTGTTGCTGGGGATTGGAAGTTCTTTTACGAATGAGACAACCATTGCAACGTATGGACTTCAAAAGATATTGGGAGACGGTACAGTACTCCATGCACTTCTTACGATCATGAACAAGGTCGGAAGTGCGGTGTTCGATAATCTGCCGCTGATTTTCGCGGTAGGTGTAGCGATCGGAATGGCGAAAAAGGAGAAAGAAGTATCTGCACTGTCTGCACTGATTGCATATTTTGTAATGAATGTAGCGATCAATGGTATGCTTGTAGTAAACGGAGAAATCACGGCAGACGGAGAAATCGCAAAAAATGTGCTGGAAGGAACCGTTGCTTCTGTCTGCGGGATACAGTCTCTTCAGATGGGAGTATTCGGCGGTATTATCGTAGGGCTTGGTGTTGCGGCGCTGCATAATCGGTTTCACAAGATCGCGCTCCCGAACGCATTGTCATTTTTCGGCGGTTCCCGGTTTGTACCGATCATTTCTACAATTGTATACATGTTTGTAGGTATCGGAATGTACTTTATCTGGCCTCCGGTCCAGAATGGAATTTACGCTTTGGGTGGTCTGGTCACAGGAAGCGGATATGTGGGAACGTTGATTTTCGGTATTATCAAACGTGCGCTGATCCCATTTGGACTGCATCATGTATTTTATATGCCGTTCTGGCAGACTGCCGTGGGAGGCAGCATGGAAGTTGCCGGACAGATGGTACAGGGAGGTCAGAATATCTTCTTTGCCCAGCTGGCGGATTCAGCCAATGTAGTGCATTTCAGCGCAGATGCGACCAGATATTTTTCCGGTGAGTTTATCTTTATGATCTTTGGACTTCCGGGTGCAGCTCTTGCAATGTACCGCTGTGCAAAGCCGGAAAAGAAAAAAGCGGCAGGTGGATTGTTGCTTTCCGCAGCATTGGCTTGTATGCTTACAGGTATCACAGAGCCATTAGAGTTTTCCTTCCTGTTTGTAGCACCGGCATTATTTGCGGTTCAGGTTGTACTGGCAGGTTCGGCTTATATGATCGCGCATATGCTGAATATCGCAGTAGGACTGACATTCTCCGGTGGATTTTTGGATTTCTTCCTGTTTGGTATTTTGCAGGGAAATGAGAAGACAAGCTGGATGCGGGTGATTCCGGTGGGAATTATTTACTTTATTTTGTATTATGTGATTTTTACGTTCCTGATCAAAAAATTTGATTTTAAGACACCGGGACGTGAAGACGATGATACAGCGACAAAGCTGTATACAAAAGCAGATGTCAATGCAAGAAAAGAAAGCAGTAAAAAAGGAGATGCAGGAGCAACTACAGATCCTGTCAGTGCTATGATTACAGAAGGTCTTGGTGGAAAGAGCAATATCAGTGATGTGGATTGCTGTGCCACAAGACTTCGTATCACAGTAAAGGATGCAGGAAAGGTAAAAGATGAGATCCTCAAGCAGACAGGATCCAGAGGAATTGTAAAAAAAGGCCAGGGAGTACAGGTAATCTATGGGCCGCATGTAACTGTGATCAAAGCGAATCTGGAGGACTATCTGGAAACCGCAGAAGATATGCCTCTGGGAGAAACAACTGCTTTCGCAGAAGAAGCAGCTTCTGAACCGGAAGAAGTGCAGACTACAAGTTCAAAAGAGCAGGATTCAGAGAAAAAAGTAAAGGAAACTGTGATCATATCCAGCCCGATCACGGGAAATGCAGTGGAGCTTTCAGAGGTTCCGGATGAGGGATTTGCCGGAAAAATGATGGGAGACGGAGCAGCAGTAATTCCGACAGACGGGATGATCCTTGCGCCGGAAGACGGTGAGGTTGTGTTTGTGTTTGAGACCAAGCATGCGCTGGGATTCCAGACAGATTCCCAAATGGCACTTCTGCTGCATATCGGAATCGATACAGTGGCACTGAACGGACAGGGATTTGAAGTTTTTGTGGAAAACGGACAGAAAGTGAAAAAAGGGGAGCCGTTGATGAAAATCGATATTTCCTATCTGAAAGAACATGCACCGTCTCTTTGTTCACCGGTTCTGTGTACAGAATTAGGAGACAATCAGAAGGTTCGTCTTTTGAAAGAAGGAGAGATAAAGGCGGGAGAACCATTGTTTGCCGTGGATGTTTATGAAGCATAGTATTGATTGCGGAAAATGTTACTGTCCGCATCAATCACCAACCGAAAAATAAAAAAATGAGCGGACCGTTCAGGTCCGCTTTACTTTTGGGCAATATTTTGATACCCTGTTATCAGAAAACAAAAACCGGGGGAATGTCATGTACAGAGTAAGTAAAGTGTTGAATAACAATGGCGTGATCGCGATTAATATGGAAGAAAATATAGAATATGTGCTGCTGGGAAAAGGAATTGGTTTTGGGAAAAAAATCAGCCAGAGATTTGAAGCGCCGGATAACTGCACCCGGTATTCTTTGAAAGAAGATACGGAACGGGGGAGTGCAAAAGAACTGGCAAAAAGCATTTCTCCGGAATATCTGGAGATCGCAGATGAAATTCTGCAAAAAGCAGAGATGAAATTTGGCACGATTGACAGGAGAATCCTGTTTCCGCTGGCAGATCATATTTCTTTTGCAGCAGATCGTATCTTAAGTGGGGAACAGATCAGTAATCCATTGACAGAGGACATCAGGGTATTGTTCCACAGCGAGTATGAGGTTGCATCCCAATTAAAAGAAATTCTTCAGAAAAGACTGGGAATTGAGATTGATGCACATGAAATCGGATATGTAGCGCTTCATATTCACTCAGCAATCGAGGATGAGAGTGTATCGGCAGCAATGCAGATGGCAGGAGCAATCCGGGAATGTGTGCAGGTTCTGGAGCGGGAAAGTGGAAAAAAGATCGATGTCATGTCTCTTGCATATAACCGTCTGATGAATCATGTGAAATACATGGTTATGCGGGCAGTGCGGGGAGAGAGCATCAAGTTGGATATGAATGAATATATGGAAGAAAAACATCCGGAGTCATTTGCGCTGGCAGCAGCGATCTGTGAAAAAATCGAACGCGGCTGCAAGATCAGGCTGGAAAAAATGGAAGTCGGTTACCTGGCAATGCATATTGAACGTGTCTACCTGGATACATTAGGCGCGCAGAATGAAGAATAAAACGAAATATTCAGAATTTAATGAAAAATCAAATGAAATATGCTAAAATAATGTCATAACTTACACGAAAATCTTTCAATGAGAGGAGTGGATACTATGACAGAAGAATTTGTAAACCTTCGTTCCAGAAAAAATCCGAAAGCACGTATCAAATTGATGGGTGGACATTTTGCGACGATGAATTCGCACGTGAACACGTATATTGATATGTCTACTGTCAAGACACGGCATAATAATGCAAGAGAGACGGCAGCTACATTGGCAGAAGAGTACAAAACCGGTACTATGGTAGAAACCATCGTATGTCTGAAAAATACAGAAGTGATCGGCGCATTTATGGCAGAACATCTGGCGGATACAGGCAGGATTTCCATGAGTGCAGGAAATAATATTTCGGTTGTGACACCGGAGTTTGATACCATGGGACAGATACTGTTTCGGGACAGTAACCAGCGTATGATCGAAGGGAAGCAGGTACTGATCCTGACAGATTCTGTGACGACCGGTGCTTTGCTTGCAAAAGCCGTGGAAGCAGTGCTGTATTACGGTGGACGTGTATGTGGTATCTGTGCAGTATTCAGTGCGGTCAACCGGGCAGCAGGTATGGATGTCAGGTCAATCTTTACGGTTTCTGATCTGCCGGATTATAAAGGATATGCAGCCAAAGACTGCCCGCTGTGCAGGGAGGGGCAGAAACTGGATGGAATTGTCAATACATTCGGTCTTGTAAAATTCTGATCTGCTTCAGAATGCGGGAGCATAAACAAAAAAGACATTCGCCATGACGGTAGCGGATGTCTTTTTATGATTCATATTTATATCAAAAATTAAGCAATTCCGTTTACAGCTTTTGTAAGACGGGAAATCTTTCTGGAAACAGTTTTTTTGTGGTAAACACCTTTGCTTCCTGCTTTGCTGATCTCTCCGATTGCTGCTTTGAGAGCTGTTTTTGCAGCTTCCATATCTTTCTGAGCAACTGCAGCTTCTACTTTCTTTACAGAAGTCTTTACTCTTGATTTGATTGCTTTGTTTTTAGCAGCTTTTGTTTCGTTAACTAAAATTCTTTTTTTAGCAGATTTAATGTTAGCCAATCTGTACACCTCCAAATAGTATGAAATATTTTCAAATAGTGAATTCATAATCCCGCCAGACTCGGACACGGACGTTCTAACGGAACATACTCATTTATTTTATTCCAACTGGTCAGGGTTGTCAATACATATTTCTCAAATTATTGGAAATATTATCGGCAAATGGAGAAAAAGCGAGGTTGAGCGAAAATGTTGGAAAAGTATAGTGTTCGTACAGATTTGGCACTGGAGGAAAAGGAGCGTTTTGAGTCGGATCATGTCGAGATACAGGGAGTGATTCTGGAGGAGGACTATGATAAGGAAAAAGAAATCCGGATCACCCGGGTAAAGATTGAGACGGAAAAAGGTGCAAAAGCAATGGGGAAACCGGTGGGTACCTACATTACATTAGAAGCGCCGAATATGGCAGTGCCGGACACAGACTACCATAGAGAGGTTTCAGAGAAAATTGCAGGATTTGTGCAGGAGCTCTTAAAAGCGCAGAATGTAAAAACAGAAGAACTTTCCGTTCTGATTGTAGGGCTCGGAAACCGTCAGGTGACACCGGATGCGCTTGGTCCTTATGTGACAGACAATCTGTGTGCGACAAGGCATATTGTCAAGGAGTACGGAAAATATGCGATGGGAATGCAGCATGTGAATCTGGTCAGCACACTGGCTCCGGGTGTGATGGGACAGACGGGAATGGAAACTGTAGAGGTGGTCCGTGGTGTGGTAAAAGAAACGAAACCGGATCTTGTGATTGCAGTGGATGCGCTGGCAGCAAGAAACAGTCGGAGATTAAACCGTACGATCCAGATCGCAGATACCGGAATCCATCCGGGTTCCGGAGTGGGAAATCACAGAAACGGAATTACCAGAGAATCCATCGGAGTTCCGGTGATCGGGATCGGAGTTCCGACAGTTGTGGATGCGGCAACCATTGTCAATGATACGATGGAGAACCTGATTTTGGCGCTGGAATCTTCTGAGGCATTAAAAAGTGTGGGGGAAGTGCTCCGTTCTTACAATGCGGCAGAAAAGTATGAACTGATCAAAGAACTGATCGCTCCGCATTTAAACGGGATGTTTGTGACGCCAAAAGACGTGGATGAAATGGTGAAACAGATCAGCTATACGATTTCGGAAGGTTTAAATCTGCTTTTTTCTAACGCAGAAGAGTCATAAAAGGAAAATTTGTCTCATATAAATACCCCAGGTGTGTTGGCAGAAATCGTGCAAAGGACTGGTGTAGATATGAAGAGAGAACAAAGCCGGGCATGGATGCTGATGGCAGTGCTTGTGCTTCTGGCGGCCCTGATCGGAGGAAAAGAATTTTGGAGGGCATTCAGATATGAAAGCAGGCAGGTGTTACAGGAGTATACGGAAAAGATGTACATGCCCGGGGTGGCCTATCAGAGAGCGGATGAGACCAGAAGTTCGAAAGACTGGTTTCGGGAAAAAGCACTTTCCTGGCTGCCTTTGGTAAAATATGTTTCTGACAGGGAGAATCTGGAGCAGGAAGTGGAGGATGAGGAGACGCTGGCGAAAATACTGGAGAAGCAGGCCAACGATGAAAGCGTTGTGGATGCAGATGGGAATCTGGTGGGAGAGAGCAAGACTGCGGAAGTGCCGGCAAATCTGGGGGAGAACAAATCTTCCATCGATATGTCGATTGAAAGACTGCGGGACTTTGACTATCTTTTGAGCAATTTTTATACGGTAGACAGTTCTACGATGATCGGACCGGAGCAGTTGAATGCAGATGATCTTCTTGGAAGGAGCATGAAGATCGACCGGAAGCAGAAGGGGCCGAAAATTTTAATTTTTCACACCCATTCCCAGGAAGAATTTGCAGATTCCATTCCCGGTGACCCCTCTACCAGTATTGTAGGAATCGGGGATTATCTGACAGAACTTTTGAATCAGAAAGGAATTGAAACAATTCATGATAAAGGTGTCTATGACATCATCAACGGACAGCTGGACAGAAGCAACGCGTATGAGTATGCAGAGGCAGGTGTGCGCCCGATTCTGGAAGCAAATCCGACCATTGAGGTAGCCATTGATCTGCACAGAGATGGTGTGGCAGAGGGGACACATCTTGTGACCGAGGTGAATGGAAAGCCGACAGCGAAGATCATGTATTTTAACGGACTGAGCAGAACACGGGCAAACGGAGATATCACCTATCTGCCAAATCCGTACATTCAGGATAATCTTGCCTTTTCTCTTCAGATGGAACTGGCATCTGAGAGGATGTTTCCCGGATTTGCCAGACACATTTATCTGCGTGCTTACCGCTATAATCTGCATCTGCTTCCAAAATCTCTTCTGATCGAGGCAGGGGCCCAGACCAATACGGTGCAGGAGATGAAAAACGCCATGGAAGTACTGGCGGAGACGTTGTGTCAGGTGATCGGATAAGAACGTACTTTCGAAAAAAGTGTTTGAAAAAAGAAGGAAAACATGATATTCTGAACGTTAGCGACAAATGGAAGAAGTTTGTATTAGGAGAGAAAATATGGGAAAAAGCAATACATATGATGCGGACAGTATTTCTGTTCTGGAAGGGTTGGAGGCTGTACGCAAAAGACCTGGAATGTATATTGGAAGTGTCTCGACAAAAGGACTCAACCATCTGATCTATGAGATTGTGGACAATGCAGTGGATGAGCATCTGGCGGGATTTTGTAAAAATATTCATGTGACACTGGAAAAGGACGGTTCTGCTACGGTGGAGGATGACGGACGAGGCGTTCCGGTGGGGATGCATCAGAAAGGAATCTCTGCGGCACGTCTTGTATATACGACATTGCATGCAGGCGGAAAATTTGACGATAGTGCCTATAAGACGAGCGGAGGACTGCACGGTGTTGGTTCTTCGGTTGTCAATGCGCTGTCCGTTTATATGGATGTGCAGATCAGCAGAGAGGGATATATTCACCACGACCGCTATGAGCGCGGAGTTCCAGTGGTGGAGTTGGAGGATGGACTGCTTCCAACCATCGGAAAGACAAGAAAGACCGGAACCAAGGTCAATTTTTTACCGGACGATACGATTTTTGAGAAGACAAAATTCCGGGCAGAGGAAGTGAAAAGTCGTCTTCATGAAACTGCTTATCTCAATCCCGAGCTGACGATTGTATTTGATGACAAACGTCCGGATTCGCAGGAACATATTGAATATCATGAACCGGATGGAATTCTGGGATTTATCCGGGATCTGAATCAGAAAAAGGAAGTGCTTCACGATCCGATCTACTTCAAGGGAACAGCAGAAGGAATCGAAGTCGAAGCGGCATTTCAGTATGTCAATGAGTTCCATGAGAACGTGCTGGGATTTTGCAACAATATTTACAATGCAGAAGGGGGAACCCATCTGACCGGATTTAAGACAACATTTACGACGGTCATGAATCAATATGCCAGAGAGCTTGGTATTTTAAAAGAGAAGGATTCGAATTTTACAGGAGCAGATATCCGAAACGGGATGACCGCGATTATTTCCATCAAGCATCCGGATCCGCGGTTTGAAGGGCAGACCAAGACAAAGCTGGACAACCCGGATGCAGCAAAAGCCACCGGAAAAGTGACCGGAGATGAGATTGTTCTGTATTTTGACCGGAACGTAGAGACGCTGAAAAAAGTATTGTCCTGTGCGGAGAAGGCTGCAAAGATCCGAAAGACGGAGGAAAAGGCGAAGACGAATCTTCTGACAAAGCAGAAATATTCGTTTGACAGCAATGGGAAACTGGCAAACTGTGAGAGCCGGGATGCAAAAAAATGTGAGATTTTTATCGTAGAGGGAGATTCTGCGGGCGGTTCGGCAAAGACAGCCAGAAACCGGAACTACCAGGCAATCCTGCCGATCAGAGGAAAGATCCTGAATGTGGAGAAGGCCAGCATTGACAAGGTGCTTGCCAACGCAGAGATCAAGACCATGATCAATGCATTTGGATGTGGATTTTCCGAAGGATACGGCAATGATTTTGACATTACAAAGCTTCGCTATGACAAGATCATCATTATGGCAGATGCGGATGTGGATGGAGCCCATATTTCGACATTGCTTCTGACGCTATTCTACCGGTTCATGCCGGAATTGATCTACGAGGGGCATGTCTATATTGCAATGCCGCCGCTTTATAAAGTGATGCCGAAAAAAGGAGAGGAAGAGTACCTGTATGATGACAAAGCTCTGGAAAAGTACCGGAGGACACATGACGGTGGATTTACTCTTCAGAGATACAAAGGTCTTGGAGAGATGGATGCAGATCAGCTTTGGGAAACGACGCTGAATCCGGAAACCCGGATTTTGAAGCTGGTAGAGATCGAGGATGCCAGAATGGCCTCCGGTGTGACGGAGATGCTGATGGGTACGGAAGTCCCGCCGAGAAGGGCGTTTATTTACGAAAATGCAACAGAGGCAGAACTGGATATATAGCAGAAGTTCAGGCTTAGAGGAGAAAAGATATGAGCAGTGAATCACAGATAATCAGAACAGAATACTCGGATGTGATGCGCAAGTCCTATATTGATTATGCGATGAGTGTCATCATATCCCGTGCCCTTCCGAATGTGAGAGACGGACTGAAACCGGTACAGAGACGGACACTTTACGATATGTATGAATTAGGGATCCGCTATGACAAGCCATACCGGAAATGTGCCCGTATCGTGGGAGATACGATGGGTAAATATCATCCTCATGGTGATAGTTCCATTTATGAGTCTTTAGTGGTTATGGCACAGGAATTCAAAAAGGGAATGGTGCTGGTGGACGGACATGGAAATTTTGGTTCCATCGAAGGCGACGGAGCAGCTGCCATGCGTTATACAGAAGCACGTCTGACCAAGTTTACTCAGGAGGCATACCTTGCGGATCTGGACAAGGATATCATTGATTTCGGACCGAACTTTGATGAGACAGAAAAAGAACCTCTGGTACTTCCGGTGCGGGTTCCGAATCTTCTTATCAATGGAGCGGAAGGAATCGCAGTCGGAATGGCAACGAGTATCCCGACACACAATCTGGGAGAAGTCATTGATGCGGTAAAGGCCTATATGAAAAATGATGCCGTCACGACAAAACAGCTGATGAAATACATCAAAGGACCGGATTTTCCGACAGGCGGTATTGTGGTCAATAAAGATGATCTTCCTGAAATCTATGAGACCGGACAGGGGAAGATCAAGATCCGCGGAAAGGTAGAAGTAGAAGATTTAAAAGGCGGTAAAAAACAGCTTGTCATTACAGAAATTCCATATACCATGATCGGAGCCGGAATCGGAAAGTTTTTGAATGACGTCTGCAATCTTGTAGAAACAAAAAAGACAACAGATATCGTGGATATTTCCAACCAGTCTTCCAAAGAAGGAATCCGGATCGTACTGGAACTGAAAAAAGGCGCGGATGTGGAAAATCTGAAAAATATGCTCTACAAAAAGACGCGTCTGGAGGATACATTCGGAGTCAATATGCTGGCCGTGGCAAACGGAAGGCCGGAAACGCTGGGATTAAAGGCGATCATTGAGCATCATGTGGATTTTCAGTTTGAGCTGACCACGAGAAAATACAAAACGCTTCTCGCAAAAGAACTGGATAAAAAAGAAGTGCAGGAAGGTTTGATCAAAGCCTGTGACGTGATCGATCTGATCATTGAGATTCTGCGGGGAAGCAAGTCTGTCAAAGATGCCAAAGCATGTCTGACGCAGGGAATCACAGAGAACATCAAGTTTAAATCTCAGATTTCGAAAAAGATGGCGGCTATGCTCCGTTTTACGGAAAGACAGGCATCTGCAATTCTGGAAATGCGGTTGTATAAACTGATTGGTCTGGAAATTGAAGCGCTGCAGAAAGAACACGAGACAACGCTGAAAAATATTGCCCGCTATGAAGATATTTTGAATCATTATGATTCCATGGCAACGCTGATCATGGAAGAGCTGGATGCATTTAAAAAAGAGTATGGAAGAAAGCGCCGTACTGCGATTGAAAATGCAGAGGCGGCAGTGTTTGAAGAAAAGAAAGTAGAAGAGCAGGAAGTGATCTTTTTGATGGATCGCTTCGGGTATGCGAAAACAGTGGATGTGAGTGTGTATGAGCGAAACAAAGAGGCGGCAGACAGTGAGAATAAATATGTTGTAAATTGTCTGAATACCGGAAAAATCTGTCTGTTTACGGATACCGGAAAAATGCATCAGATCAAAGTGATGGATCTGCCATATGGAAGATTCCGGGATAAAGGCGTTCCGATTGACAATGTGAGCAATTACAGCAGCAGTGAAGAACAGATTGTGACGATCTGTGACGCACAGCAGATCGCGTTTGAGAAGCTTTTGTTTGCCACAAAGCAAGGAATGATCAAGCGAGTAGACGGCAGTGAGTTCCAGGTGGCAAAACGAACCATTGCAGCAACCAAGCTCCAGGAAGAGGATGCACTGATCCATGTTGGGATGGTTCAGGAGAATCAGAATATTGTGCTGCAGACAAGAGATGGATATTTCTTAAGATTTCTGACAGCAGAGATTCCGGAAAAGAAAAAAGGTGCAGTCGGCGTGCGCGGAATCAAGCTTCAGAAAACGGATGAGCTGGAGCAGATCCATCTGTTTGAAGAGGGAACAGATACAAAAGTGAAATATGGAGAAAAAGAAGTGACCTTGAACCGTCTGAAACTGGCTAAGAGAGACGGTGTCGGGACGAAGCAGAGGAAATGATAAAAAAGTTACTGTTCACACCGGATGTTAAATATAGGTTCTGAACCGTCATGCTTGCATGTAAGGGAAAGAATCTATATTTAACATCCGGTGGAACCAGTCACCACCAATACATAAGCAATCTAGCACGAAGTGCGACACTGGAGTGCGCAAGCACGACGATTGCGCATGGATAGGTGGGGATTGGTGTGAACAGTAACATAAAAAGAACATAAATTTGATTTATCCCTTGCTTTCACCAGATAATGGTGCTATACTGTCTATAGTTACATAATCAATCCGGCAGAAGAGTGAACGAAAGTTCACTCTTCTTTGTATGATAGGGCTTTTTACATATCATGCGGTCATGCGGGAGAAGATAACGATACTGGAAAATAAAAAAGTGAGATAGAAAGGAAGTTTGACGTGTCAAGAAGAGAAGAATATGAAAAACAGACAGAAGAACTTTTAGAGCCGATCGTAGCAGAACAGGGATTCGAGCTGGTAGATGTAGAATATGTAAAAGAAGCAGGAAACTGGTATCTGAGAGCATATATCGACAAGCCGGGAGGGATCACAGTGGATGACTGCGAAGTGGTAAGCAGAAGATTTTCAGACATTCTGGATGAGAAAGACTACATCGAAGATTCCTATATTTTTGAGGTGAGCTCTCCAGGGCTTGGAAGACCTTTGAAGAAAGAAAAAGATTTTATCAGAAGCGTGGGACAGGAAGTGGAGATCCGTACGTACCGTGCGATTAACAGACAGAAAGAATTTGTTGGAATTCTGAAAGAATTTGATCAGAACACAGTGACGATCTCATATGAAGATGACAGTACACAGACATTTGAAAAAAGTGAAATTGCACTTATCCGTTTAGCGTTGGATTTTTAAATTAGGAGGAAATGAAACAATGAACACAGAATTAATGGAAGCTTTGACAATTCTTGAAAAAGAGAAGAACATCAGCAGAGATACCATGATGGATGCGATTGAAAACTCTCTCATCAGTGCCTGCAAAAACCACTTCGGGACATCGGATAACATCAAGGTGATCATGAACAGAGAGACCTGTGATTATGCTGTTTACGCAGAAAAAGAAGTAGTTGAGGAAGTGTTTGATCCGGCAATCGAGATCACACTGGAAGATGCGGAAGAGATTGATTCTGCACTGCAGATCGGAGATGTTTGTCAGGTTCCGGTACAGTCCAAAGAGTTTGGACGTATTGCAACAATGAATGCGAAAAACCTGATTCTTCAGAAGATCCGCGAGGAAGAAAGAAAAGTAGTATACGATCAGTATTTTGAAAAAGAGAAAGACATTGTAACAGGTATTGTGCAGCGTTATGTTGGCAAAAATATCAGTGTCAATCTGGGTAAAGCAGATGCCATGCTCACAGAAAATGAGCAGGTCAAAGGAGAAGTGTTTAAACCGACAGACCGCATTAAATTGTACATTGTAGAAGTGAAGAACACTCCGAAGGGACCAAAGATCCTGGTTTCCCGTACACATCCGGAACTGGTGAAACGTCTGTTTGAAGCAGAAGTTGCAGAGGTGAAGGACGGAACCGTTGAAATCAAGAGCATTGCCCGTGAGGCAGGATCCCGTACAAAGATGGCTGTATGGTCAAATGATGAGAATGTAGATCCGGTCGGAGCATGTGTCGGAATGAACGGTGCCAGAGTCAATGCGGTTGTGGAAGAGCTCAGAGGAGAAAAGATCGACATCATCAACTGGAGTGATAACCCGGCTCTTCTGATCGAGAATGCCTTAAGTCCTGCAAAGGTGATCTCTGTTATGGCAGATCCGGATGAAAAAGTGGCAAGTGTTATTGTGCCGGATTACCAGTTGTCTCTTGCAATCGGAAAAGAAGGTCAGAATGCAAGGCTGGCAGCGCGTCTGACAGGATATAAGATCGACATTAAGAGCGAGACACAGGCGATCGAGTCCGGAGAACTCCCGGAGGATTACATGGATCAGATGAACATGATGGAAGAAGACGGATATGCAGAGGATTATGAGGAAACTGTCAACTATACAGACGGATATCCGGAAGATGCAGATGCATACGAAGAGATTGAGTTTGTAGAGGCAGAGGAAGAATAAACTCTTTTGAGAGGTGAGGTATTTGAACGGTAAAAAGAAAATTCCGATGCGCAAATGTGTCGGATGTGGAGAAATGAAAGCCAAAAAGGAACTGCTCAGAGTTCTGCGGACAGAAGACGATGAATTTGTATTGGATACGACCGGCAGAAAAAACGGACGGGGTGCTTATGTCTGTCTTTCAAGTGAGTGTTTTGCAAAGGCGGCAAAAAATAAAGGGCTGGAACGTTCGTTTAAGCAGGCAATTCCAAAAGAAGTATATGAACGGCTGGAAAAGGAGATGGAACAATTTGAAGCAAGATAGAGTGCTGTCCCTGATCGGGCTGGCCACAAAGGCAGGAAAATGTGCCAGTGGTGAATTCATGACAGAAAATGAGACAAAATCCGGGAAAGCTGCACTGGTGATCGTAGCGGAAGATGCATCGGATAACACCAAAAAGAAATTCCGGGATATGTGTAAGTTTTATGAGGTTCCAATTTATTTTTACGGAGATAAAGATACCTTAGGGCATGCAATGGGAAAAGAGTTCCGTGCATCTCTGGCGATATTGGACGAAGGATTTGCAAAAGGAATTCGAAAACAACTGGAAATAAAAAATAATACGATTGCATAGAGGAGGTAGTTTGAGTATGACGAAATTAAGAGTGCATGAACTGGCAAAAGAGCTGGGGATGGAAAATAAAGACCTGATGGAGATTCTGGAGAAAAAGAATGTGGAGGCGAAAACTTCCATGAGCTCCATTCCGGATGAGGTCGTAGCAGAACTGCGCAGCGGGCACGCAGGAAAAGGAACATCGGAAGATGCTCCGAAAAAGAAAAATATCGTACAGGTATTCCGCCCACAGAATTCGAAGAGCGGAAACCGCCGCCCGGGAGGATCCCGTCCGGGAAATGGACAGAACACACAGGGAACATCCCGTCAGGATCGTCCGGCAGGCGGAAGAAACGGACAGCGTCCGGCTTCCGGTCAGAATGGATCCCGTCAGGATCGTCCGGCGAGAGGGCCGCAGGCAAATGGAGAGAGAGAGAACAGAAGACCACAGGAAGGACGCCCGGCAGGAAACCGACGTCCGGAAGAGGGACAGAGAGGCGGTTTCCGTCAGAATCGTCCGGCAGATGGAAGAAACGGGCAGCGTCCGTCTTCTGCTCCAAACGGTCAGAGAGGAAACCGTCGCCAGGACGAGGGGGCAAAAAATGGTCAGCGTCCGGATTCCAGAAGAAACGACAGAAATGACAGAAACGACAGAAATTCAATTCCGTCGCCATTGGTAGAGCAGCAGAAACCGCAGCGCAATAAAGCAAAAGATAAAGAAAAAGATTACAAGAAAAAAGAAAACAGAGAAGAAGGATTTGAAAGCAAGGGCAAAAAAGGCAGAAAGCAGAAGCCGACAGTAGAAGTGCAGAGACCACAGCCAAAGCCGGAAGTGAAAAAGGAAGAGGAAATCAAACAGATCACAATCCCGGAAGTACTGACAATTCAGGAACTGGCAGACAAGATGAAAGTGGTACCGTCTGTGATCGTAAAGAAACTGTTCATGCAGGGCAAGATCGTAACAGTGAATCAGGAAATTGATTTTGAGACAGCAGAAGAAATCGCAATGGAATTTGAGATCCTTTGTGAAAAAGAAGAAGTTGTAGATGTCATTGAAGAGCTTCTCAAAGAAGATGAAGAAGATGAAGCTACTATGGTAAAACGTCCTCCTGTTGTATGTGTTATGGGACACGTTGACCATGGAAAGACTTCTCTGTTGGATGCGATCCGTGATACCAGTGTGACAGACCGCGAGGCAGGTGGAATCACACAGCACATCGGTGCTTCTGTAGTAGAGATCAACGGAGAAAAGATCACATTCCTGGATACACCGGGACATGAGGCGTTTACTGCAATGCGTATGAGAGGAGCAAATTCTACAGATATTGCGATTCTTGTAGTTGCAGCAGATGACGGTGTGATGCCGCAGACGATCGAGGCGATCAACCATGCCAAAGCAGCGGGAATTGAAATTATCGTAGCGATCAATAAGATCGATAAGCCAAGTGCAAATATTGAGCGTGTAAAACAGGAACTGACAGAGTATGAACTGATTCCGGAAGACTGGGGCGGAAGCACGATTTTCGTACCGGTATCCGCGCATACAAAAGAAGGAATTCAGGAGCTTCTCGAGATGGTTCTTCTGACAGCAGAAGTGATGGAGCTCAAAGCAAATCCGAACCGTGTGGCAAGAGGACTTGTGATCGAGGCAGAGCTGGATAAAGGAAAAGGTTCTGTTGCGACAGTGCTCGTACAGAAAGGTACCCTTCGTGTGGGAGATGCCATTGCAGCAGGATCCGCACACGGAAAAGTAAGAGCCATGATGGATGACAGGGGAAGACGTGTAAAAGAAGCAGGTCCGTCCCAGCCGGTAGAAATCCTCGGATTGAATGAGGTTCCGCAGGCAGGAGAAGTCTTTGTGGGATGCGAGTCAGAAAAAGAAGCAAGAAACTTTGCAGAGACATTTATTTCACAGCACAGAGTGAAGATGCTTGAAGAGACAAAATCCAAGATGTCTCTGGATGATCTGTTCAATCAGATTCAGGAAGGAAACTTAAAAGAACTCAACATCGTAGTGAAAGCAGATGTACAGGGTTCTGTGGAAGCAATCAAACAGAGTCTGATCAAATTGTCAAATGAAGAAGTTGTGATCAAGATCATTCACGGCGGAGTTGGTGCGATCAATGAATCCGACGTGATTCTGGCATCTGCTTCCAATGCGATCATCATCGGATTTAACGTGCGTCCGGATGCGACAGCGAAGGAGATTGCAGACCGTGAAGGCGTTGACTTAAGACTTTACAGAGTCATCTACAATGCGATTGAAGATGTGGAAGCGGCAATGAAAGGTATGCTGGATCCGGTATTTGAAGAGAAGGTACTGGGACACGCAGAAGTACGTCAGACATTTAAGGCATCCGGAGTGGGAACGATTGCAGGTTCTTATGTACAGGACGGTACTTTTGAACGAAATTGTTCTGTTCGTCTGACACGTGACGGCATTGTGATCTTTGACGGACCTCTGGCATCTCTGAAACGATTCAAGGATGATGTGAAAGAAGTCAGAGCCGGATACGAGTGCGGTTTCGTATTTGAAAACTATAATGATATCAAAGAAGGCGATCTTGTAGAAGCATACAAGATGGTAGAAATAGAAAGAAAATAAGGAGCAGTTATGAGGAAAAACAGTATTAAAAACACAAGAATCAATACTGAAGTCCAAAGAGAACTGAGCAACATCCTACGCGGAGGCATCAAGGACCCGAGAGTGGCGCCGATGACTTCCGTGGTAGCGGTGGAAGTAGCACCTGATCTGAAGACATGTAAGGCATACATCAGCGTGCTGGGAGATAAGAAAGCCCAGGAAGATACGATCACAGGACTTCAGAGTGCAGAAGGATATATCCGGCGTGAACTGGCAAGAACGATCAACATGCGCAATACACCGGAGATCCGGTTTATCATGGATCAGTCCATTGAATACGGTGTCAATATGACGAAAAAAATCAATGATCTGACCAAAGATTTGAAAAGTGAGGATAAATAAATAAGCATGAAAATTGTATTATCTGATATTTTGAAGGGAAAGAAGCGGATCGCGCTCTCCGGTCATGTTCGGCCGGACGGAGACTGTGTAGGATCATCGATGGGATTGTACCTGTATCTTACAGAGCAGTTTCCGGAAATAGAAGTTGATCTGTATCTGGAAAAGATACCGGCATCCTTTTCCATAATCTCGCGTACAGAGGAAATCAGACATACACTTTCAGAAGAGACGGCATATGATCTGTTTATCTGTCTGGACTGTGGGGACGAACAGCGGCTCGGACCGTTTGCACCGTTACTTCGACAGGCTGCACATACGGTTTGTATCGATCATCATGTGAGCAATGATGCATTTGCAGAGTTAAATTACATTCGCCCGGAGGCAAGTTCTACATCAGAGCTGGTTTATACACTTCTGGAAGATGAGAAGATCAGTAAGGCATGTGCGGAAGCACTGTATATGGGAATCGCACATGATACGGGAGTATTTCAGTACTCCTGTACCTCTCCGGAGACGATGGAGGCAGCCGCACAGTTGCTTAGAAAAGGAATTGACGGCAGTGAGATTATCGAAAAAACTTATTTTGAGAAGACCTATATCCAGAATCAGATCTTAGGGAGAGCGCTTTTAGAAAGCATGCTGGTTTTAGAAAAACAGGTGGTCGTTTCTGTTGTATCCAGAAAAGAGATGGAATTTTTCGAGGCAGTTCCAAGCGATCTGGAGGGAATCGTGGCTCAGCTTCGGCAGACAAAAGGTGTGGAAGTGGCGATTTTTCTGCATGAGACGGACACCCGGGAGTATAAGGTCAGTCTGCGTTCCAAGGGCAAAGTCAATGTAAGCAGTATTGCTCAGTATTTTGGTGGAGGCGGTCATGTGCGTGCAGCAGGGGTTACAATGAAAGGTTCTGCGCACGATGTGATCAACAATCTGCTTAGACAGATTACATTGCAGCTAAAAGAGGCATAGAAGAGAAAGACAGGAATTGTTATGGTAAATGGAATTCTGAACGTATACAAAGAAAAAGGATACACATCCCATGATGTAGTGGCAAAGCTGCGTGGAATTGTGGGACAGAAGAAGATCGGACATACAGGCACGCTGGACCCGGATGCGGAAGGCGTGCTTCCTGTTTGTCTGGGAAGAGCAACAAAGGTATGTGATATGCTCACGGAAAAGGATAAAACATACGAGGCGGTCCTGTTGCTTGGAAAAGAGACCGATACCCAGGATATTTCAGGAACTGTGCTGAGAGTGGGAGAGACAGAAGGACTCACGCAGGAGCAGGTAAAAGACTGTGTGATGAGTTTTGTGGGGGAATATGATCAGATACCGCCCATGTATTCTGCACTGAAAGTAAACGGCAAAAAGCTGTATGAGCTGGCACGGGAAGGGAAGACAATCGAGCGCAAAAGCCGCAAAGTTGAAATCAAAGAGATCCGGATCCTGGAAATGGCACTGCCGCGTGTGAGGATGGAGGTTTCCTGTTCCAAGGGAACCTATATCCGGACATTGTGTCACGATATCGGTGAAAAGCTGGGTTGCTTTGGATGTATGGAGTCGCTTCTTCGTACAAAGGTGAGCCGTTTTGAGATTGAGAGCAGTCTGAAGCTTTCAGAAATACAGAAAAAAAGAGAGGAAGGAAAGCTTTCAGAGATTATAACCCCTCTGGATGCAGTGTTTTTCCAATATCCTGCCGTGACGGTAAAAAAAGAGGGGCAGGCGCTTGCGTATAACGGAAATGAGATTCCAATCCGCTTTGTAACAGATATGGAAGAAAGAAAAAATCAGGAATGGATACGTGTATACGATCTGGAAAATCATTTTATCGGTATCTTCTGTTTTGATAAAAACAGGAAAAAACTTACTGTGGAAAAGATGTTTCTGGATCAGGAAGAAATAAGAGGATGATTATGCAGTACGTAACAGACTTAAGCAAATATCAGACAGAAAACAGGACAGCTGTCACACTCGGAAAGTTTGACGGTCTTCACCGAGGACATCAGGAACTGATCAGCCGGATTCAAAGATTTGCGGATCAGGAAAAAGCGGAAAGTGTTGTTTTTGCATTTGATATGGGGAAAGAAGCATTGATGACAGGCGAGGAAAAGAAAGCATATCTGGAAGGATGTGTGGATACGCTGATCATCTGTCCGTTTACTGAGGCAATCCGTGAGATGGAAGCAGAGGAATTTATTGAAAAGATCCTGATTGAACAACTGCATGCCGCATACATTGCAGTGGGAACAGATTTTCATTTTGGTCATCAGAAGCGAGGAGATATCTGTATGCTGAAACAGTATGCAAAGCGCTATGGATATGAGCTGGAGATTGTAGAAAAGGCAGTGTATCGAAAAAGGGAAATCAGCAGTACCTATATCAGAGAGGCGCTGAAAGTCGGCAATGTGGAACTTGCAGAAAAGCTTTTGGGATACCGATACCGTACAGAGGGCGTTGTAGAGCATGGACAAAAGCTCGGGAGAACGCTGGGATTTCCCACTTTGAATGTCGCATGGAAGCCCGAAAAAGCAGCCCCCCGGTTTGGCGTATATGCATGCAGAGTAAAAATGGATGGAACCTGGTATTGCGGAATCGGCAATCTGGGGATCAAACCGACGGTAACGGATGCAAAACGGATTTTGACAGAGGTGTATGTATTTGATTATAAGGGAGATGCATACGGAAAATATGTGGAGATTGAATTCTGTGCGTTTGAGAGACCGGAGAGCAGATTTGCATCTCTGGAGGAGTTAAAAACACAGGTGGATCGAGATATTTTATTTGGTATGGAGTATTTTCGGGCGCAGCAGTGAGGTGGTTTATGAAGAAAGGGAAGAAAAAACCAAGCTTTCGTACAAAGCTGATCTTTCTGACTTTGTCGGCCTGTATTATTTCGACATTGATTCTTGGAATCGCACAGATGGTGTTGTCCGTTTTTCATTTTTCGAGACAGGCTCGTTCTGACCTGGAATTTTATCTCGAGAATACAAGCGGGCAGTTTGATACAAGAATCAAAAATATGGAAAATATGGTGATTTCTCTGCGGCATAATAATGTGCTGAAACATTTTATCGCGGGAGAAGCGTACAATGAGCAAGAAGCAAGGGAGCAGTTTGCAAACAGTACCGATTTGTTTTCGGAAATGAATATGGTTGATTCCGCCTCTCCGTTTATCGACTGCATCTATCTGTTTAATGAAAACGGAGAATGGGTGAGCAGTCGTTTCTACCCGGAGACAGTGGAAAATATGGAGCTTCAGAATCAAATTTATAAAGAAATCAATTCCAGTTTTTTGAAAAGCAGCAATGAATACTGGTATATGACACATGATGAACGCGCGTATGTATGTATGCGTGTATACAATGAAGAGATGGAGGAGTCCGGCTGCTGCATTATTTCCCTTGGAAAAAGTGCGGTGGATACGTTGTTTTCCAAAACAAAAGAATATCCGGAAAGCAGCTGGCTGATCACAGGAGAAAAAGGACAGATTCTGTTTGCAAATGAAAAGGGAAAAGAACAGGCAAAACAGATGCTGGAAATTCAGGATTTGGGAAGCAGTGAGGAAAAGATCGGAAATCAGATGACTCTCTTTTATGGAGGGAAAACCGGGTTTGGGATTGAACTGAGGATGGCACTTCCCAAGAATCTGATCTATGCCTCGATCCGTTCCACCGTACAGCCTTTTGCAGTGATTTTTCTGATCGTGATCGGAATCACGGCGATTGTCGTATTTGCGGTATCCATGAGAATGACACGTCCGCTGAAGTTTATCGGAGAAGATATCCGGAAATTTGGAAACGGCAGACTGGATGCGCAGATGCGGGAATTTGATACAAGAGAGTTTGATGAGATCAGCACACGGTTTAATGAGATGACCGGGCAGATCAAAAATCTGATCACGGAAGTCTATGAAAAACAGCTTCTTGCTACACAGGCTCAGGTAAAATATTTGCAGTCTCAGATCAATCCGCATTTCATGTTTAACATTTTATCCATGCTCAGTATGAAAGCAGGATTGCAGGGAAACAAAGAACTGCAAAAGCTTTTGAGCGCATTTTCCAGACTGATTCAGGGAAAGATTTTCCGGAACGGAGAGATTGAAATCCCGTTATTTCAGGAGATGGAGTTGATCGAGTTTTATCTGCTTTTACAGGGAGAGCGGTTTGCAGGAAAGATTACATATGATATACTTTGCAGTGAAGAAGTGAAAAATGCCAGAATTCCGCGGCTGAGTGTGGAACCATTGGTGGAAAACGCTGTTTCACACGGTCTCGAACCGAAACCGGGAAGCGGTCATATCAGGGTGGAAGCAAAAGAAGAAAATGGGAAGCTGCGGATTCAGATCAAAGATGACGGAGTCGGATTTGATGTGGAAGAGCAGAAGAAGAACAAAGGGCAGGCGGTGGAAGATGAGAAGCATACGCACATCGGTCTTACCAATACACAGCAGATGCTTCATACGATATACGGTGAAGAAGCATCGATGAAGATTGAGAGTACACCGGGTGCGGGTACTTGTGTAACGATGTGTCTGCCGTTGGAAAAAGGGGGAAGAAAGTCATGTGGAGAGTGATGATTGCAGATGATGAACCATATATCCGGGAAGGGTTGGAAAAGCTGATTCCCTGGGAGGAGCTTGGATGCGAGCTGATCTATGTTGCGGAGAATGGTCAGGATCTGTTGGAACAGATCCGCAGCTGTCCGCCGGATATTGCGATCATTGATATAAAAATGCCGCTGATGGACGGCATGGAAGTTGCGGAATACATTTATAAAAATCATATCCGGACGTCTGTGATCTTTCTGACTGCGTATGCGGATTTTCAGTATGCACGAAAGGCAATTCAGTACCAGGTGAGTGATTATATTGTCAAAACAGCAGCTCTGGAAGAAATTCCGGCAGCCATTGCAAATATCAAACAGCGGCTGGAGAGTGAAAATATGACCTGGTATCGGATGCTCCTGGTAACACCGGTGCGTCAGGGTGAAAAGGTGAGAAAATTCTTTCTGCATGCCTTTCATTCGTTTGAATACCGCGCTCTTTCACCCGGAACGGAGGAAGAAGGACTGGTGCTTACAGTCAATGACAGTGAACGGACAGAGGAAATCTTCAGCTGTTGTGAGAAAATGAAAGCCTTTTGTAAAAACTTTCTTGGAGAGACGCCGCAGATTTTGTGCAGCCGGGCCTATCAGCAGGGAGATGATTCTTCCTTGCTCTATGAACAGACAAAGGCCTACGCCAAGGGAAGAAGTGCAGAGCAGATTTTGATCGTGCCGCAGAATGCAGAAGAGGGAGATGGGACAGATACATTGTTAAAGCGTGTTCAGACCTATATCCGGAACCATTATACAGAGCGCCTGACACTGGCGGATATTGCGGAGGCAGTCCATGTCAGCTCCAGTTATCTGAGTCGGTTTTACAAATTGAAGGCAGGAGAGAACCTGTTTGATACGATTAATTCTCTTCGTGTGGAAAAAGCCAAAGAACTGCTTTTAAGAGGAGACAAGAAAATCTATGAGATCGCAGCATTGACCGGTTTTGAGGATACGGCATATTTTTCAAAGGTGTTTAAGAAATATGCAGGATGTCCGCCAAAGGAATACGAGCAGTCCGGAGGAAGAAATCTATGAGAAAAGGAACGTGGGTTTTACTGCTTCTTATGACGGCCTGTCTGCTCGGAGGCTGCAGTAAGGAGAGCGCGGAGCAGACAGAGATTACGCTGATACATGGTTGGGGCTCCATGGAATCGGAGCATGTCAGAATGCGGCAGATTTATAAGGATTTTGAAAAAGAGCACCCGGAGATCAAGCTGAATCTGATGTCCATGACTTCATCGGATGAGGTGATCAAAAAGACAAAAAACATGCTTTCTGTTGGAGAGGTTCCGGATCTGATTTTTACAGGAGGCTACGGAAAAGATTCGGTGTACCGCTTTATGGAAGAAAAAAACAAAGCGGCAGACCTTATGCCTTATCTGGAGAAAGATCAGGAATTTGCAGACTCTGTAGCGCCGGAGATCATTTCCTACTGGCAGAAGGACGGGAAGCTGTATACCCTGTCAGATGTACTGTTGCTTGGAGGGGGATACTGGTATAACGCGGATATTTTTGAAAAAGCGGGGATTGAATCGGTACCGGAGACCTGGGATGAGTTTCTGGAGGCTTGTGAGAAGATACAGAGCTGGTCACAGAATGAAGGAAAATCGGTGATCCCGGTACAGATTACGAAAGAAAACAGTGCTTATCTGGCAGATGCCCTGCTTTTGGACACTTCCAAAGAAGCACAGGACGCAGTGGAAAATCATTCGATGATGCTAAGTGCAAAAGAACTTTTTCCGGTTTTAGAGACAATGAAGCAGATCAGACAATATGGGGACAGTACAGACAAAAATTATGGATACAGGGACGAAGGAAGTATGTTCAACAGTGGAAATACAGCCATGTATATCAATGGAGTGTGGGCAAGTAAGCTGATCGATGAAAAAATCGATGCCTGCTATGCACCGTTTCCGGGAAAGAATGGCAGCACGATCGCCAGTTCTTCCGTATGTCTGGGATATATTGTAGGCAATACCGGGAATCAAGAGACAATGGATGCCAGTGTTGAATTTTTAAAGTATATGCTCAGCGAAAAGGTACAGAAGCGGATTCTTCTGGAAACCGGACAAATGCCGTCCAGCCCAAAGATACATCTGGAAGAATATAAGGAGCAGATTCCGAGGATGTGCAATGCTGTGGAAGCAATTCGTGGAGCAGACCGTATCATTGAGGTGCCGGACAATCTCTGGACGGCAGATCAGCTGGAAAACTTTCGGAACCAGATTATGGAAGTTCTTAACGGGACTTTGGATGAAGAGCAGTTTTGTACAAATTTATATCAATAGTTGCAGCGTCATATCATGAAAATGGTATGGCGCTTTTCATAAATATGACAAAACAGAGGTAAATAAATTACAAGAAAACGGCAGAATCATAAATATATTACAAAAAATAGGAAATTGACACGGAAAAACCAGAAATAATGCAAGAAAGTGTCAATTCTATCCATAGAGTCAGGCTGATGATCATGATATTCTAAATTCAACAGGAAATCGAAGGAGGATTTAGTAATGAAAAAGAAAAGAATCATCAGCCTGATTTTGGCTACAACTATGGCGGCAACAGTAGTCGTTTCCGGATGTGGGAAATCCGGTGACTCTGAGAAAACAGATGACGGCAAAAAGAAAACAGAAGCATCTGATGACAAGGTATTGGAGTTTTATCATGGATATTATCAGGATGCAAGCGAATGGGCACCTGCACAGGTTATGCGCGATATCTATGACGAGTTTGCAAAAGAGCATGCAGATGGAGAAGTGGAATTTAAAGCAATTCCGACAGAGGATATCGACAGTGTGGTAGAAAATAAAGTGGCAGGCGGAAGCTATCCGGATATGGTGGATCTGGCAGGACGGTCTGTATCACTGGCAGCGATCAGTCAGGATTTGCTCCTTGACATGAAACCATACATAGATGAAGAAGGGATCAAAGACAACGTTGGAATCAACTATACACAGAACGACGTGGATGGAAAGATTTATACGGTTCACGATCAGCTTCTGACACTGGGATACTGGTACAATGACAAGGTGTTAAAAGACGCAGGAGCAACAACACCGGATACATGGAAGAACTGGAGCGATTTTGAAGGAGCAATGGAAAAAGTACGTTCCGCAGGCGGAGATGTGTATGCATATGGTGCCGGTCAGGGATCTACAAGATGCTTTAACGCAATCCTCGGTATGTCCGAAAATGGAAGAAAAATCGTAGGAGAGCCTCTGACAGAAGAAGCAATCGAATCCAAAGAGTTTGAAGAAGCATTCAAACAGGTGGCAAATATGGATCAGAAAAACGGATCTTCCAATGCCAGCAGCAATGCCGATGACGGTGCAAACGACTGGGCAGCAGACTTCAACAAAGGACAGTCTGCAGTGTTCTTCAACGGAGTATGGGCAGCAGGCGGATTTGAAGATACTACAAACTTTAAACCGGCAATCTTCCCGGGAAGCGTTTCCTTATCTTCTGCAAGCGGCGGAATCACAGCAGCAAATGATATGAGTGATGCAGAAAAAGAACTGGCACTGGAATTTGTAAAATATATGACAAGTGATGAAGTACAGACAAAGATCTTCAAAGAAGTAGGTGCAAACCCATGTACAACAACACTGGATCTGAATGCACTGGCAGAAGGATCTGACGAGAAAACAAAACTTCTTGCAGAGGCATGTTCTCAGGCAAATGATGCAGAATATGTGATTGCAACAATCGATTCTACATGGGGAACAGATATTGCAAATGCGATCGGTAACAAACTGATCGAATCTACCGTTTCCGGAACTGATGTAAATGCAAAATTTGAAGAATTAAAGAGTGAACTGATCGGTCTGATCGGTTAATTGTAAATCATGGAAGCTGCTCTTTGCAGGAGGTATTTAAGGAGCAGCTTCCTTCTCTATGAAATTTTCCAGAGTAGGAGGTAGCAAAATGGAAATAACCGGAAAAAAACAAAAGTTGAGAAAGAATGCGTTTATTCTCTTCTTTCTTTTACCGACTCTGGTCTGCTTTTGTGTGTTTTATTTATATCCGATCGCAACGGTGGTCATCAGTTCCTTTGCAAAATGGGACTACACGAATTTGAATGATATGCAGATGTATTCCTTTGGACATCTGTTTGACAACTATAAATATATTTTTGAGAAATATCCGTATTTCTGGGAAGGACTTAGAAATTCCTGTATCTGGGCATTGTGCGGACTTGTAATCCAGGTTCCGATCGCGACAGGAGTGGCGCTGGTAATCTCCAAGAAATGCAGAGGATGGAAGCTGGCAAGAAATATTTACGTGATACCGAATATTATTTCTTCGGCAGCAATGGGATTGATCTTCTTACAGCTGTACAATCCGAAGTATGGTATTATCAATGAAATTATCCGTGTTTTTGTGCCGAATTTCCAGGACAACGTACTGTTTATACCAAAGGTAAATATGATCGCTTTGACCTGCGCATACATCTTCTTTGCAGGAACAAACATGATCATGGTTCTGGGACAGATTTCTGCAATACCGGAAGAGGTTCGTGAGGCGGCACTTTTGGATGGAGCCAAAGGATGGACACTGGATCGTTGTATCGTTCTTCCATTGATTAAAGATACAATAAAGACAATCAGTATTCTCTCCGTATCCGCAGGATTCCTGTTGTATAATGAAGTTTATTTCCTGACGAACGGAGCAGCAGGAACAAAGAGTATCAGCTTCCTGATTCGTGAACTGGCAGTTGTCAGTCCAAGAGCACAGTACGCACGTGCAAATGCGATCGGTGCGATTCAGATCCTGGGAGGTCTGGTATTGATCCTGATCATTAACATGCTGTTTCGTGAGAGAAAACAGAAAGGAGGCAGAAGATGATGAGCAGACAGAGAAAAGGCAAAGAAAATGAAGCGGTCCATGGAGTGGGGACTTTTGGAAAGATCGTTTCGTATGTTGTGATGATTCTGGTATGTTTCATCTCCCTGTTTCCGGTTATTTGGGTGGCAATTTCCTCGTTGAAGGCAGATCCTCTGGCAGAGCCGGGATTTACTCTGCCAAGTGCACTTTGTTTTGATGGATATATCGGAGTATTCCGGGACATGCATATTATGAGATACTTCTTTAACAGTTTTAAAGTGGCAGGTATTTCTGTCGTATTAAGTATCATCATGATTTCCATGTCAGCGTATGTTGTGGCAAGAATGAACTTTAAATTTAAATCGGTGGTCAGCGTCATGTTGATGTCTACATTGTTTATTCCACCGACAGCGATGACATTCCCGGTTTATAATCTGATCAACAGTATGGGAATCAACGATACGCATGCAGGATTGATTTTAATCTATACATGCAGCGGTATCGCAGTCAGCTTTATGGTCATCAAAAACTATTTCCTGACGATACCGGTAGAGCTGGAAGAAGCAGCGCGTATTGACGGCTGCGGTTATACACAGACATTTTTCAAGATCATGCTGCCGATCGCACGTCCGGGAATCCTGACAGCAGCAATGCTGGCGTTTATGAATTACTGGAATGAATACTACTGGGCATCTATGGTACTGACAACAAAAGAACTGAAGACTGTTCCGGCGATTCTGGCACAGTTCCAGAATGCATTTTCTACGAACTACAACGGAATGTTTTCCGCAATCGTTGTAATTCTGCTTCCGCCGGTGATCTTGTTCTGCTGTTTCAGCAAGTACTTTATTGAAGCACTGTCTGGTGGGGCAGTAAAAGGCTAAAAGGAGAGAAAAAACATGAAACAAGTAACAGCCATTCTTTTGGGAGCCGGACAGAGAGGGGCAGAGGCTTATGCCTCTTATGCCCTGGATTATCCCAATGAATTGAAATTTGTAGCAGTAGCGGAACCAAGAGCGGATCGACGGGAAGAGTTTGCAAAGCTTCATGATATTGCACCTCAAAACGCTGTGGAATCGGACATGGAGCTTTTGAACCGTCCGAAAATGGCGGACTGTGTTCTGATCTGTACACAGGATCAGATGCATTATGAGGCATTGAAGCTGGCTGTGGAAAAAGGCTATCACATTTTATGTGAAAAACCGATCTCACCTGTAAAATCTGAACTGATCGAGATCGGGGAGATCGCAAAGAATTATGACAAGGTGATCAGTATTTGCCACGTGCTGCGTTATTCTCCATTTTTCAGAGAGCTGAAACGGCTTCTGGATGAAGGAGCGATCGGTCAGCTTGTTGATATCCAGCATATTGAGAGTGTGGGATACTGGCATATGGCACACAGCTTTGTACGTGGTAACTGGAGAAACAAGTCCTTAAGCAGTCCGATGATCCTGCAGAAGTGCTGTCATGATATGGACATCTTATTATGGCTCGTAGGTGCGTCCTGTACAAGACTTACAAGCTTCGGAAATCTGATGCATTTTAAAGAAGAAAATGCACCAGAAGATGCTCCGGCTCACTGTCTGGACGGATGTGTACACCGGGATGAATGTCCGTATTTTGCACCTCGATTCTATCTGGAGGATTTAGAGGAAAAAGGCGGAACATTTGCAAAAGTGGTAAGTCTTCAGACGGATAAAAAATCTCTGCTGGATGCATTGAAAGACGGACCATATGGAAGGTGTGTTTACCACTGTGACAACGATGTGGTAGATCATCAGGTAGTAAATCTGGAGTTTGACAATGGTGTGACAGCAAGTATGACAATGTGTGCGTTTACCAATAAATGCGAGCGGATCATCAATCTGATGGGAACAAAAGGACAGATTCGCGGAAACATGGAAGAAAATGAAATCATTGTGGAAGATTTTGCGTCTGGAAATACAACAAAGATCAAGGTAAAAGTACCAAAAGGTGGACACAGCGGAAGCGATGTCTCCATGATGAAAGACTTTGTGGAACTGGTGGCAGGAGGCGGAACTGCAAAAAGCGTAAGCGCCGCATCAGAATCCATCGAGAGTCATTTGATGGCACTGGCGGCAGAAGACAGCCGGGAACACAACGGTGTTGTTTATGAAATGAAAGGATATGGAAAATAGTAATGAATCAGGAAATATGGAATCGGACCGAATGGTTCCGGAAAGAAAGATTCGGAATGTTTATCCACTGGGGACTGTATGCCATTCCGGCGCTGGGCGAGTGGGTAATGTCCGAAAAACGAATGACAGTAGAAGAATATGAGAAATATTTCGAGCAGTTTGATCCAACGGATTACAATCCGAGAGAATGGGCAAGACTGGCAAAAAAAGCAGGTATGAAATATGCGGTGCTGACTGCAAAGCATCACGATGGATTTTGTTTGTTTGATTCTGCACTGACAGATTATAAAGCGACAAATACAAAGGCCGGACGGGATCTGGTTCGGGAATTTCTGGATGCATTCCGTGCGGAAGGATTAAAAGTAGGGCTTTACTTTACACTGATTGACTGGCATCATCCGGACTATCCGAAATACAATGATATGCACCATCCAATGCGCGGAAATGAGGCGTATAAAGATGAAAATATCAATTTTGACCGGTATCTGGAATATATGCATGGCCAGGTGGAAGAACTGGTGACCAATTACGGAAAGCTGGATATTCTCTGGTTTGATTTCTCTTATGACAACATGTGTGAAGATACATGGAAAGCAGAAGAGTTGATCCGTATGGTCAGAAAACATCAGCCGGATGTTATTATTGACAATCGTCTGGAAGGTTCCGGAGAGAAGAACGGAAGTATCGTAACAGATCATCCGAATATTTACAGCGGAGATTTCGCAAGTCCGGAAATGATCATTCCGCCGGGAGGAATGAAAGATCTGAACGGAAAACCGATCCCGTGGGAGCTTTGTGCAACGATGAACAACCACTGGGGATACTGTTATTATGATCATACTTACAAAACATCACAGACCATTATCCGCAAACTGGTTGAATGTGTCAGCAAAGGCGGAAACTTTATCCTGAACGTAGGACCGGATGCAAAAGGAAGAATTCCGAAAGAAAGTCAGGAAATTCTGACGCAGGTAGGAGAATGGATGGAGCAAAACGGAGAAAGTCTTTATGAATGTGGAATTTCCGAGTATGACAAGCCGGAATGGGGACGTTATACACAAAAAGGAAACACGGTATATGCCCATATTTATGAAACGCCTCTGGGAGCACTCCCATTGTATGGAATCAGCCCGCAGGAGGTAGGAACAATCACCTTCCTTTCCAGCGGAGCGCAGGTGCAGAGGGGTGAGGCATGGAATACAGCTATGTATTCAGATACACCGTTTGTGGCGCTGGGTGAAAATCCGGTATTCAGTTATCCGCTGCCGGATGAAATCGATACTGTTTTGAAAATCGAGTTGAAAAAATAGGACTTTACATCCGAAAATCCCTGTGGTATACTACCTTAGGATTCAGCCGGTGTTCGGTAATCGGACAACTCCGACCGTTACTTAATACCAGGCGGTTTATTATTAAGTTTAAAGGAGGATCATACGATGATCGCAAAAGAAAAGAAACAGGCTATTATTGCAGAATTTGGAAGAAGTGAAGGAGATACAGGATCTCCGGAAGTACAGGTAGCGATCCTGACAGCAAGAATCAACGAGCTGACAGATCACTTCAAAGCAAATCCAAAAGACCACCACTCAAGAAGAGGACTTCTGAAAATGGTAGGACAGAGACGTGGACTGCTTGCATACCTGAAAAAAGTAGATATCGAAAGATACCGTGCTTTGATCGAAAAACTTGGATTAAGAAAATAATTCATGGAAGAGGGACTTCTGCCTGTGTCGGTTTATCCGGCAGGCAGAGGTCTTTTTATTTCTTGCGATTCATACATATCTATGGTATAATAATCTAGATTGCGGACAAGTATGTATACCCGAGACCACTGAAAAGTATATCGAAAGCTTCCGGTGTTTTTTTCAGTAGTTTCGGAGACACTTGTTCCGGGAAATGTTTCAAACAAAAAGGAGAATATTATGTATAAGAAATTTGAGATGGAACTTGCCGGCAGAACTCTGCGCGTGGATGTTGACAGAGTGGCAAAGCAGGCAAATGGTGCGGTTTTGATGCACTACGGAGATACTACAGTTCTCTGTACTGCGACAGCATCTGAGAAGCCAAGAGACGGGATTGACTTTTTCCCGCTGAGTGTAGAGTACAATGAGAGACTTTATGCAGTCGGAAAGATTCCGGGAGGATTCAACAAAAGAGAAGGAAAGGCTTCTGAGAATGCGATTTTAACATGTCGTGTCATTGACAGACCGATGCGTCCTCTGTTCCCGAAGGATTACAGAAATGACGTGACATTGGAGAATCTGGTTATGTCTGTTGATCAGGACTGCAGTCCGGAACTGACAGCAATGCTTGGTGCGGCGATTGCCACAAGTATTTCAGATATTCCGTTTGACGGACCGATCTCTACGACTCAGGTTGGTCTGGTTGACGGAGAATTTGTATTCAACCCGACAGCAGCACAGAAAGAAGTATCGGATCTGGCGCTGACAGTTGCATCTACAAAAGAGAAAGTGATCATGATCGAAGCCGGAGCAAATGAAGTTCCGGAGGCTCAGATGATCGAGGCTATTTTTGCGGCACATGAACTGAACCAGAAGGTCATCGCATTTATTGAGACGATCGTGGCAGAGTGCGGAAAAGCAAAACATGAATATACAAGCTGCGCGGTTCCGGAAGAACTGTTTGAGGCGATCAAAGAGATCGTTCCACCGGCAGAGATGGAAGAAGCAGTCTTTACAGATGACAAACAGACAAGAGAAGAAAATATCCGTGTCATTACAGAAAAACTGGAAGAGGCATTTGCAGAGAACGAAGAATGGCTGGCAGTGTTAGGGGAAGCAGTTTATCAGTATCAGAAGAAGACTGTCAGAAAGATGATCTTAAAAGATCACAAACGTCCGGACGGACGTGCGATCGATCAGATCCGTCCGCTGGCAGCAGAGACAGACCTGATCCCGAGAGTTCATGGATCTGCGATGTTTACAAGAGGACAGACTCAGATTTGTACAGTGACAACACTGGCACCTCTTTCAGAAGCACAGAGAATCGACGGACTGGATGAGGCAGAGACTTCCAAGAGATATATGCACCACTACAATTTCCCGTCTTATTCTGTTGGAGAGACAAAACCATCCAGAGGACCGGGACGTCGTGAGATTGGTCACGGTGCACTGGCAGAGAGAGCACTCCTTCCGGTACTTCCAAGCGAGGCAGAGTTCCCGTATGCGATTCGTACGGTATCTGAGACATTTGAATCGAATGGTTCTACTTCTCAGGCAAGCGTATGTGCGTCCAGTATGTCACTGATGACAGCAGGTGTGCCGATCAAGGCAGCTGTTGCCGGAATTTCAGCAGGTCTGGTGACAGGAGAGACAGACGATGATTATCTGGTTCTTACAGATATCCAGGGATTGGAAGATTTCTTCGGAGATATGGACTTTAAAGTGGCTGGTACACACAAGGGTATCACAGCGATCCAGATGGACATTAAGATCCACGGACTGACAAGACCGATCATTGAAGAAGCAATCGCAGCGACAAAGAAAGCAAGAACTTATATTCTGGACGAAGTGATGAATAAAGCAATTGCAGAACCTAGAAAAGAAGTGGGAACTTATGCACCGAAGATTATTCAGATGCAGATCGACCCACAGAAGATCGGCGATGTTGTCGGACAGAGAGGAAAGACGATCAATGCGATCATCGAGCAGACTGGCGTGAAGATCGATATCACAGACGATGGAGCAGTTTCTATCTGCGGTACAGAAAAAGAAGCGATGGAAAAAGCAGCGAAGCTGATCGCAACGATCGTAACAGATTTTGAAGCAGGACAGCTTTTTGAAGGAAAAGTAATCAGCATCAAAGAATTCGGAGCATTCCTTGAGTTTGCACCTGGAAAAGAAGGAATGGTTCATATTTCCAAGATCTCCAAAGAGAGAGTCAACAAGGTAGAAGATGTTCTGAACATTGGAGATGTTGTGAAGGTGGTATGCCTTGGAAAAGATAAAATGGGAAGATTCAGCTTCAGCATGAAAGATGTTGCAGAAGACTAATTAGAACTGAAGAGAAAATAGAAAATCAGGATTACCATTTAAGTGGATAATCCTGATTTTCTATTTTGCATTTACGACAATGCTCTGGTCTCCCCGCATTATTTTATTAAGTATTCGTTTCATTTCTTCGCCGTTATCTCCTGACAAATCAATGCTTGAAAAAGGCAGAGTCAGTCTTTTATTGTTGTAATAAGTAATCCATATTGTATTATTTCTGGTTCCTGGAAATACATAGCGCAAATCCTTTATATACTTTTTGGCATAGAGGTTTCCGTTTATAACGAACCAATTTTTACTGACAAACATTCGTGTTGAGCTTTGCACAATGATAGGGCGTTTTGATATATTTCCATATTTTATATGCGGTCAACAAAGTAAAACAAAGAAAGAATAATTCGATCCATAGAACTTCTTGAAGTTTTTCAATCCACACTATTCTAAATCCCCGTACAGACTGATAAGCACAAAATCCCCATATAAAGGCTAGCAATAACTTTTTAAGTGGGTAAAGACGAAACCATTCAATCATTTTTAGCGGTCCATTTGATGGATGGTAATCTTCATTTATGAGTTTATTCGTAAGGCATTTCTGTACAATGGATAGTAAATTGACCCACAGGATAATTGCTAAAAATAGAAGCCAAATAACCATTCTGCTCCCCTTTCTTTCTCTGATCTGTCGTTTTCTTGATACCTTTATTATATCAGTTCCATGGATCCGTCACAATAAAAATGAAAGGTCTCTGTTCCGGCAGAAGTCGAGTTAAAGGACGGAGAATTTGTGAATTATATCGCATGCGATACAATTGAATATGCAAAAATGCATAATAATAGAGCAGTGAAGAAAACATTAACCATACCAGAGTGGTTGAATGAGGCGGCTACGAGAGCCGGGGTAAATTATTCTCAGGTTCTTCAAGAAGCACTGATGAGAAAATTAAATATAAGCAGATAATCATTGGAGAGCTTGGAAACAGGCTCTCTAATCTTTAAGATTTCTTAAAGATTCTTAAAGATACAGTAAAGACTATTGAGTAAGAAACAGAAAACGACTATACTAAACACTGTCAAATGTTGGAGAAGAAGGAGCAGGCAAGATGAGATACAGACAGAACAATGTAAGGAAGAAACTGATTCCGGCGTACGGGATTGTGCCGCTTTTACTGGCATTGTTATGGAACTCACTGGCATATAATGGTGCCAGATGGATTGCATCCGGGCGATATCATTACAATATTGAGACTGTGTTGGATGAGAGGATCCCTTTCATACCCTGGACATTGGTAATCTATTTTGGATGTTATCTGTTTTGGGGAATCAATTACATTTTGATTGCGGGACAGGAAAAAGAGAGTGTATATCGCTTTTTTACAGCAGATGCAATATCCCGGATTGTCTGTTTCTGTTTTTTTGTCTTGTTTCCGACGACCAATACCAGATCGGAGATTGTGGCAGATGGATTCTGGAATCAGGCCGTGATCTGGCTTTATTCCATTGATGCCGCGGACAATTTGTTTCCTTCCATTCATTGCCTGGTAAGCTGGTTTTGTTTTCTGGGAATTCGTGGGCGGCAGGAGATTCCGAAATGGTATCAATACCTGTCCTGTGTGATTGCAGTTTGCGTGTTTTTATCCACTTTGATGACAAAACAGCATGTTGTCTGGGATGTGGCAGGTGGTGTTATCCTGGCGCAGATCTGTTTTACGGTTTCCGGGAAAACACAGTGGTATCGGATATATCAAAGATTTTGTGAAAGGATACAAAGCTGTATTTTTCATTTGACAGGAGGAGCACGACATGAGAGATAAGAAAAAAGCAGTTTTTAATATTTTATTTTTATTACTTGTATTTGGTCTGACTGTATATGGTGTTTTTCGAGGAGAAGACCTTGAGAGTATGATGCACTCCATTCGACAGGCACAGTGGCAATGGCTGGTGCCGGGAGTGGCTCTGGTATTATTCTTTATATGGTCAGAATCAATTATTATCTGGTATATGATGAAATCGTATGGAACCCGGTTGAAGAAACGGTCTTGTTTTCTGTTTTCTTCCGTTGGTTTTTTCTTTAGTTGCATTACACCGTCGGCAAGCGGTGGACAGCCGATGCAGATATACTATATGAAGAAAGAAAAGATACCGATTCCAGTATCGACGGTAGTATTGATGATTGTGACGATTACATATAAGCTGGTCCTGGTTGTGATCGGAATCGGGATTCTCATATTTGGTCAGGGATTTCTGCACAGATATCTGGAAGGCATTCTGCCGGTCTATTATCTGGGATTGGGATTGAATGTGTTTTGTGTGGTATTTATGACAGTTCTTGTATTTCATCCGGTGCTGACAAAGGAAATCCTGAAAAAAGGCGTCCATTTGCTGGAAAAGCTGCGCCTGATGAAACACAAAGAAGAACGGCTGGAAAAGCTGGATGCATCTATGGATACTTACCGGGGAACGGCAGTATATTTAAAAGAGCATATGGGCGTGATCGTGGTTGTATTCGGAATTACATTTGTTCAGAGAATGGCCTTGTTTGCAGCTACCTGGTTTGTGTATCGGGCGTTTGGACTGTCAGGAACTTCATTCTTTGATATTCTGTTTCTTCAGGCAGTGATAGCAGTTGCGGTAGATATGCTGCCGCTTCCCGGTGGTATGGGGATCAGTGAAACATTATTTTTGAATATTTTTCGCCCGGTGTTCGGATCTTTGCTGCTTCCGGGTATGGTTTTAAGCCGGGGACTGGGATATTATGCAGAATTACTGATCAGTGCTGCATTTACAGTGGTGGCGCAGCTTACGATAGGAAATGAAAAAGTAAGAGAACAAAAGAAGTGTATAAAGGAGCGTGTTGAGGGATGATAGGATTTTATGATTATACGGTGGTGCTGACTTATATTAGTTTTACTTCATCAATAATCGGCATTTTTTGTGCTGTTACAGGACATCCAAAGTGGGCTGTGTTCTGTCTGGCGCTTTCCGGATTATGCGATATGTTTGATGGAAAGATTGCGCGAACGAAGAAAAACAGAACAGAGGATGAGAAGCAGTTCGGAATTCAGATTGATTCTCTGTGTGATGTGGTCTGTTTTGGAGTGTTTCCGATTGTATTATGCTATGAGTTGGGCATGCGCCGTATTTACAGTATGGCAATTTTAGTACTGTATGGGCTTGCCGGAGTAATCCGCCTTGGATATTTTAATGTCATGGAGACCAAACGGCAGCAGGAGACCAGCGAAAATCGAAAATACTATCAGGGACTTCCAATCACATCCATGTCAGTCGTACTGCCGCTGCTCTTTGTAGTATCGCTGATACTTCCGGGATATCACTGGTTTCTGTATGCACTGCATATTACAGTGGCAGTGGTCGGTATCTTGTTTGTGGCAGATTTTAAGTTCCGCAAACCAACGAATAAAGAACTGGCAGTTCTTGTCGGAATCGTAGGAGTCGCAGTCCTGTTCATCCTGTTCTATAACGGAGGATGGTGGGAGTTCTGCAGAGCGCGGTTTTTCCGGCATATGTAGTTTTCAAAGGATGAGATAATAAGGAGGTAAAAAGGATGAAGCTGGCAGACAGAAGAGGAAACATAGAAGAATGCAGTTCAGGACAGGATCGGCTGCTGGAATGGATTTACACGCATGAAACAGGAAGGTTTCTTATGAAGGGACTGATCAATCCACATATCTCTGAAATCGGAGCTGCGTTTTTGGATTCTCGGGCCTCCAGAGTGCTGATTGCGTGGTTTATCCGGAAGAACAAGATTCCGATGTATCAGTATGAGCAGAAAAAGTACCGCTCTTTCAATGAATTTTTTAAACGAAAAGCACTTCCGGGAGCACGAAGAATCATTCGGGAGCCAGAGAGGCTGATCAGTCCTTGTGATGGAAGACTCAGTGTCTATAAAATTGAAGAAAATTCCCGGTTTCAAATCAAACATACAAGCTACAGTACAGAGAGTCTTTTGAAAAATGAAGGGCTTGCAAAACGCTATGCAGGCGGGTATGCATGGGTGTTCCGGCTTTGTGTGGAAGATTATCATCGTTACATTTATGTGGATGATGGAGTAAAATCGGAAAACGTGAAAATACCGGGAGTATTGCATACGGTCAATCCGGTGGCGAATGACAGTTTCCCAATCTATAAAGAGAATGCAAGAGAGTTTTCGCTGCTCTGCTCAGAAAATTTTGGGACGGTTTTAATGATGGAAGTAGGGGCAATGATGGTGGGAAAAATTGAAAATCGCCATCAGGCGGCAAGAGTGCGAAGAGGTCAGGAAAAAGGAAATTTTGCATTTGGAGGTTCTACGATCATTCTGCTCACACAAAAAGGAAAGGCAATGCCGGATCCGGATATCTGGGAGAATTCTCTGAATGGGATTGAAACAAAAGTAAGGCTGGGAGAAAGCGTCGGGAGAGGAAAGAAACGATAAAAAAGAGCTGAGATTTATCATCGGAAATTGAATGATAAAATCTCAGCTTTTCTATTTTATAAATTCAATGCAGTCTGATATCCTTCTGTTACAGCATCTTTGATATTTCCAGGTTTTTTGCAGTCGCCCAGTACATGACAGGTAATTCCTGCAGAGGTCAGCTGTTCCTCTAAAGTGTTAGACGGACGGTATCCCATTGCAAGAACGAGTGTATCGGCATCTGTAATCTCGTGAGTCTTTCCATCTTTTGTATATTTGATCACGGTATGATTGACTTCTTCCACTTTTGCATCGCAGAGAATCTGGATTCCTTTTTCCATCATTCTCTGGACAAGCAGACTTCTTCCCGGACCACTTTCTGCTTCCATGATCTCATGTGCCATTTCAATCAGAGTAATCTCCCGGTTTCTAGGGAAACGGTCATTCAGAACCGGAGCCAGATAATCTGCGGTTTCACATCCGACAGAGCCTCCGCCGATGACTACAATCTTGCGTCCCGGGAACTTCCTTCCATAGAGGACGTCGTCCGCAGTCATCCAGTCTTTAAATTGTGTCATAAACTGAGGAACAACCGGAGTCGCACCTGCACAGAGTATGACCTCATAATCTGGATAGTCCTTCTGGATTGTTTCCAGTGTAACCTCCGTATTTAAAAGAACCTTTACGCCGGCCTGTTCCAGTTTGTGTGCCTGATATTTGATCAGCTGTGTCAGATCCTGTTTTGCAATCGGAACGGCAGCGATCCGAACGGTTCCGCCAAGGGAATCCTGACGGTCTGCAAGTACAACATGATGTCCGCGTTTTGCAGCAACGTAAGCAGCTTCCATTCCGGCAGGACCTCCACCGATAACAAGGACATTTTTTGTCTCTTTTGCAGGGGTGATGGTGTCTTCATTTTCCGGTTCCAGAGAAGGATTGACAGTACATGCAACCCGTTTTCCGAACATAATGCCGTTTAAGCAGCGCAGACAGCCGATACATGGACGGATATCTTCCTCGTGTCCGGCCTGAGCCTTGTTGCAGAATTCAGGTTCACAGAGATTTGCGCGGCCGATCATGCAGATATCTGCCTTATCATTTTCCAGAAGTTCTTCTGCCAGCCATGGTTCTGTGATGCGTCCCACAGTTGCCACCGGGATCGAAACATGTTTTTTGATCTCTGCGGAGAGCGCGCTGTGAGATCCCATTTTTGTTCCGGGTGCAGGAATGGAGCTTCCTCTTTTGATCGTTGTTCCGCCGGAAACATGAAGCATATCCACACCGGCTTTTTCGAGCTGTTTGGAAACATAGATGGCATCATTTAAATTCAGACCCCCGTCTGAATATTCATCTCCGGAAATACGTACATCGATGATGAAATCTTTTCCACATATTTTTCTGACTTCGGCAATGACTTCAAGAGTCAGTTTTAAGCGTCCATTGATATCTCCACCATAGGCATCTGTTCGTTTGTTGTAGAGCGGAGAAAGGAATCCGCCAAGGAGTCCATGTGCATGAGCGGCGTGAATTTCCACTCCGTCAGCGCCTGCTTTTTTTACACGCAGAGCAGCCTCGCCGAACTGGCGGATAATGACCTGCAGTTCTTCAACAGTGACCGGTCTTGGCGCTTCCTTGGCATAGTAAGGACCTACAAAAGACGGAGCGATCAGCCGCGGAGTACCAGGGATCGGGAATGCCATGTAAGCAGGATGAAAAAGCTGCGGCAAAATCTTTGCGCCGTACTTGTGGACGGCAGCAGTCAGCTTTTCCCATCCCGGGATATAGCTGTCGTCACAGATGGACATATCTCCCGGAAGATATACATAAGTAGGCTCTACAGTTGTTACTTCTGTTACAATCAGTCCGACACCGCCTTTCGCGCGGGCAGCGTAGTGCTCCACCAAAGCATCTGTTACGTATCCTTTGTCAGCCAGATTTGTAGAGATCGGCGGCATAAATACGCGGTTTTTTACAGTAGTTTCTCCGATTTTGATCGGGGAGAAGAGTTTTGGATATGTATTCATAATTTGATTTCCTCCTGTACAATTCTACATTTATTTTAATATGCAGAGACAGAAATATCCTCTCTTTCCCAACACAATACAGGGCAAAATTTGTCGTGTTTTTTGCAAAAATAGATTTTCCTGTAAAAAACATAGCAAAAAATGCCTGAAAACAGAAAGGAAACAGTTATGTTCCTGTGCAGGAAGGCCGTATCGTCAGAACAATATCGTCCTCTTTCTGAGAGAGAAGCAGTTCTTTTTGACGGGCATCAGAAAGTGTACAAAGGAGTGTATCGCCATCTGACACGATTTGAATCCCCTCTGCGTGAAAGAGAAGACGGTTTGTATCATCCAGATGAAAGACCTTTGTAAGCAGTTCTTTTTGTTTCTGTGTGAATTCCATCGGACGTGTTTCCTGCTCCGGAAGAGGAAGCAGATTTTTTACGAAACGCTTCCGATAGGTGCTCGGTGTAATGCCGTAGAGTTCCTTGAAAATCTGAGAGTAGGCCTTGGAGTTTGGCATCCCGCATTTTCCGGAAATCTCTTCAATCGAAGCTTTCCCTTCCAGAAGGTCCTCCAGAGATTCCCGGACTCGCACATAGGACAGATATTTGACAAAGGAAAGTCCGGTATAGCGGGTGAACAGTCTGGAGGTATAGCTGGTGCTGAAAGAAAGCGTTTTTGCAATGTCTGTAAGGTGAATATCCTCTTGATAATGGCGGTCGATAAACTGGATTGCCCGCACGTAGTTCTCGTGGTGAGTGGAGTCCACAGGAAGCTGTTCAAAAGGTGTGTTGCGCTGCTTTTTTGCAATGCAGAGGATCTTCATCATAATCTCATTGAGGGCAAACAGATCAGTTCCATCTGCGGAATCTCCATTGAAAAGAACCATAAGAAGCCGACGGATTTCTTCTTTCAGGGAGCGTAAAAGAGCGGCATTGCTTACCGGAGTACACAAAATTGTATGGAACAGATTTTTACAGGAACCGAGCATATTTTCCGGAATCCGCTCAAAATCAATGTGAATGGTCAGAATCACGCTTTCAGGCTGCAGTTTTTTCAGTATATGGATCTCGTCCGGTGCAATCACAGCCAGTTCCTGCTCTGTCAGGGAGTGGGAGATGTGTTCTGTGATCACCTCATAACTGCCCTTTAGAACATAGGAAAGCTCCAGGCTGGTCTGTCTGGAAAATACTTTGCGGTCAAAGCTGTTGATGCTAAGACTTAAGGGATGATTGAATTTCTGTCCGGAAAAGTCATAATAATAGTTCATGTTTTGCATAGGATCACCTCGTTATCGTCAGTCTGCCGGGAAGGCATATAGTGTCAGTATAATATAAAACAAAGCAAAATAGGTGATTTTGATCATATTTTTTTGTTTTTAAGTGTTACTGTTTACATTAGATGTGGGTATTCTGAGTACATACGTGAATCAGGTAATTAAGCAGATTAGAAAAAATAAGATACGTAATATTACAGAAAAATATTGATATACGTAAAAAATACGTGATATAATATAACCATGATAAGGAAAGGAGATACAAAAGATGCCAATGACACCGAGAGAGATGATTAAATATCTCAAGAAAAACGGGTTTGAGGAAATCAGACAAAATGGTTCTCATATTACAATGAAGAACCGGTCTACTGGAAGAACGGTAATCGTTCCTTATCACTCCAAGGCTATGAAAAAGGGTTTGGAGCAAGCAATATTAAAGCAGGCAGGGTTAAAATAAAATCCTGCCTGAAAAATAAATGGAGGTATTACGTATGGAAAAATTATTCTATCCGGCACTTTTTCATAAGTCGGAAGAAGGCGGCTTTTGGATTTCGTTTCCAGATTTTCCGGAATGTTTTACTGAAGGAGATGACATGAAACAGGCTTACGAAATGACAGTAGAAGCGTTGGGTCTTGCTTTAGTGAACAGGAAGGAAGAGAAAGAAGAAATTCCGGATCCTTCCGATTTGGATAAAATTCAAAATGAAGATGGAACGATTGTGATTGTAGAATTTGATATGTTGGAATATCAAAGGAAGCACAATTCAAAAGCGGTAAAGAAAACCCTTAGTATTCCGGAATGGTTAAATGAAGAAGCTGTGTCGATGGGAGTAAACTTTTCGCAAGTACTACAGGAAGCGTTGATGAGCAAATTGAATATAAGCAGATAAATTGGGAGGGCTTGGAAACACAATGTCATTTAGTTAAGACATTAAGCAGATGTATTCCTATCAGGCAGAGGTAGAAAATTCACTATCTTTGCCTGATTTTTCTTTTATAAAAACTTGCTCTTATATTTATGCAGCACAAAAAGACAGATTGCTATCTGCCTAAATTAATGATATACTCCACCTTTTTTGAATGAAAGCAACATAATCCGATAGCATATTTCAATTCCCTGAACGATGTTTCGATGCCATCGCATTGCATAAACCTTCTTTATTTCTTCTACTGGAAAATCTTCCTTTGGAAGATTGGTAATTATACTTTCATACGAATCTTCTGAAATGGCAAACCTTACTACTCTAAAATTCAACGTATAAAATTTTTTGTCATATAAATCCAGATAGTCAAATGGACTGGATTTTGCAATAAATTTAAATTTTTTGGGTTTAGCTTTCACATCTTTTGTCTGTTTTCGGGTTAATATAAGTTGCATGTCGTGGTCAAACTCATTTTCATCAGGAAGGTCAAAACTTCCTGTCATGCTTCCCCCACCGCCATCCTTTACACGAATCAGATAATACATTCCTTTTTCTTGGACATGCGCAAAAATATTATATGTTTCATATCCTCTGTCTGCGATAAAAATTGTTTTTTTCTCTCCTTTATAACGGTCAATCATTTGTGTCATTGCCAATGATTCGTTTTCTAGCCTTGCAGGTTGTATCACAAGATCAATATATCGCTTCTCGCACAGGTCGAAAAGAGCATTCAGATGAATCTGATTAAATCCCCG